>Ga0256841_1000100_pt1 | contig 93975 bp, 89 predicted proteins | sample 356308metaG_FD_185971 | JGI IMG/M metagenome (GOLD analysis project Ga0256841, IMG submission 185971) | Hydrothermal vent microbial communities from Mid Atlantic Ridge, Atlantic Ocean - 356-308 | ecosystem: Environmental > Aquatic > Marine > Hydrothermal vents | place: Atlantic Ocean: Mid...
TTGCGAAGGGGAGTGGCTTTGCCCGGTCACTTCAGTTTTGTAACGCCCAGCATTTTCATGACTGCGGCTTCATAAAACGGTTCAGACACACCTTTGCGAACCTTGCGAATGAAATACCATTCAAACATCAGCTTGGCCCAATGCACCCAGCGCCCCTTTGATGTCCAGTTGACATTTCTTGGCGGGTTTTGCGGCATCGCCAGGAAGGCCGCGCCCCGGTCCCCGAAATCGGCAAGGCAAAGCGCATTCCATGTGGGCAGCGCCGTTGGTTCCTCTCCGTCAATGATTTTCGGGATGTTGTGCGCTGTCGCGGTTACCATGCTTTCGATCATGAAGCCGGTTTTCGGAACACCCGTGGGCACAGGGGTGGCCACAGGCGGGGCGATGGCAATACAGACGCCGATGGCAAACACATTTGGGAATGCCGGGTTGCGCTGGTGCTTGTCGACTATGACAAATCCGCGCGGATTGACCAACCCTTCGATCCCCATTAGCGCGGGGATCCCACGAAAGGCCGGCAGCATCATGGAATACTTGAATTCCTTTTCATGTTTTTTAATCTCTTTGCCGTCTTCATCAACTTCGGTGATGAAGGCTTTGCCGTCTTCAAATTTTTCGACTTTCGCATTCGTGATCCAGTCGATGTGGCGACCGCGCATGATGGATTCGAGCATGCCTTTCGTATCACCAACACCGCCCAGACCCAGATGGCCGACAAACGGTTCAGAAGTGACAAAGGTCATCGGAACCTTGTGACGGATCTTGCGGCGGCGCAAATCCGTATCCATCACCATGGCATATTCATAAGCCGGACCAAAGCAGGATGCGCCCTGAACCGCCCCGACAACGATCGGCCCCGGGTCCTCACAGAACTTTTCCCATGCATCTGCCGAGCCTTCGGCATGTTCGATGGAACAAACTGATTGTGTCAACCCGTCTGGGCCAAACCCCTTGATTTCGTCAAAGGCAAGTTCGGGCCCTGTCGCAATAACAATATAGTCGTAAGACACGGATTGACCGCTTTCCAGTTCCACCCTGTTTTCGGCGGGATGAAGCTTTTTTGCGCCGTCGCAGATAAATTTGATTCCGCGGCGTGACATGACCGGCTCAAGCTCGACTATAATGTCCTTTTTCTTGCGCCAGCCGACACCGGCCCAAGGGTTTGATGGGGTAAACTGGAAATAGGGTTTGTCGGAAATCACAGTGACTTCATGACTTTTGGTTAGCTTTTCACGCAATTCAAAGGCTTGAATGGCACCGCCTAGCCCAGCCCCTAAAACAACAACATGTGCCATTGGCATTCTCCTCCTGGTGTTTTCATATCCAATCCCCGCGTGGTTCTGGCCTGACAACAAAATCCATCAGAATTATAATCACAGGGAAGTCATATCGTTTCTGTCATGCAGATGCGCTTTGATGAGTCTGCACCGATTTTGATAAAACTACTACTTTGAAATGGCGAATCAAGACAAATTCCATTTTATGCATATAACGATTTTCAAATTAACGCCTGAAATGCCGCGTAACTATATGTAAAATATCACGTTTTCATCCCTCAAACACATAAAGTTTTCGCATGCGCGACAAATGGCCTCTCTAAAAAGAAACAGGGAATACCGGTGACCGGGGCTTTTCTTTTCCGGTTTTGCCGATATAGTTGGCCGCGATGACGAGATACACTCATATCACATTTGATGCAGTTGCGGCCAGCGGCCGGCTGCCCTTGGGTGCTATCCTACTCCTTAGCTGCCTCTGAGCGTGCTCGCTATGGCGCGACCGTTCAGAGGATGTGATGCGCGCCACTATTCTCGCTAAGGACATATACGAAAGTTTCCAAAATGACCGATACATCAACGCAAGACCGCGTAATCATCTTTGACACCACTTTGCGCGACGGCGAACAATCCCCCGGCGCCACCATGACCCATGACGAAAAACTGGAAATCGCATCCCTGCTGGATGAGATGGGCGTGGACGTGATCGAGGCCGGTTTCCCGATAGCCTCCGAGGGGGATTTTGCCGCCGTGTCCGAGATTGCCAAAAACAGCAAGAATGCGGTGATCTGCGGGCTGGCCCGCGCCAAGACCGGCGATATCGACCGCTGCTGGGAAGCGGTGAAATTCGCTGCCCGCCCGCGCATCCACACCTTTATCGGCACATCCCCCCAGCACCGCGCCATTCCCAATCTGGATATGGACGAAATGGCCGATGTGATCCATCAGACCGTGACCCATGCCCGCAACCTGTGCGACAATATCCAGTGGTCGCCGATGGATGCCACCCGCACCGAGGACGATTACCTGTGCCGCGTGGTGGAAATTGCCATCAAGGCCGGCGCGACCACCATCAATATTCCCGATACTGTCGGCTATACGGCACCTGCCGAAAGCGCCAAGATCATCCGCATGTTGCTGGAGCGGGTGCCGGGCGCCGATGACATCATCTTTGCCACCCATTGCCATAACGATCTGGGGATGGCCACCGCCAACGCGCTGGCCGCTGTGGACGCGGGTGCGCGGCAGATCGAATGCACCATCAACGGGCTGGGTGAACGTGCCGGCAACACCGCACTGGAAGAGGTGGTGATGGCAATGCGCGTGCGTAATGACATCATGCCGTACCGGACCGGCATCGACACCACCAAGATCATGAACCTGTCGCGCATGGTCGCCACGGTGTCCGGTTTTCCCGTACAATACAACAAGGCCATCGTCGGCAAGAACGCCTTTGCTCATGAAAGCGGCATCCATCAGGACGGGATGCTGAAATCGGCCGATACATTTGAAATCATGCGGCCCGAGGATGTGGGCCTGTCGGAAACCAATCTGGTGATGGGCAAACATTCCGGCCGCGCCGCGTTGCGGGCCAAGCTGGCCGATCTGGGCTATGATCTGGCCGACAACCAGTTGAAGGACGTGTTCGTGCGTTTCAAGGCGCTGGCCGATCGCAAAAAGGAAATCTATGACGACGACCTGATCGCCCTGATGCGCGACACCACATCGGATGCCGAACATGACACGATCCAGTTGAACCACCTGCGCGTGGTCTGCGGCACATCCGGCCCGCAGACGGCGGAAATGACGCTTGAAATCGAGGGCAAGGATTGCACCACCACAGCCACTGGTGACGGGCCTGTTGATGCGGCTTTCAACGCAGTGAAAGAGCTGTTTCCGCATGATGCCCGTCTGCAATTGTATCAGGTCCATGCGGTGACCGAAGGCACCGATGCACAGGCAACAGTCAGCGTGCGGATGGAGGAAAATGGCAAGATCGCCGTTGGCCAGTCGGCGGATACCGATACGGTGGTTGCATCAGTCCGGGCCTATGTCAACGCGCTGAATCGCTTGCTGGTCAGACGCGAAAAAACCAAGCCGGAGGATAATGCGGGGCCTGTTTCGTAAGGAAATTCAAGTTGGGCGCGGTAAATCTGAAATTGTAATAAACATGCAAAAATTGCCCTGATATTTGTCTGAAAATGCCAGAAATTTCAATAATCCAATGTTTTTGCCATACCTTGCACTCGCAGGGCAGCCTCGCTTAGACGGAAATTGGCAAAAAGGTGCTGACCTTGGTGATTCAGCCCCTTTACCCCGGTAGTGCCTCACGCCTATAAGAAGCCCCTGCCCGTGGTTTTGGAATCGCGGGTTTTCGGGGTGGATCAGGAACGGGATGTCCTTCGCATGGCTGGTTTTGGTGGTTTGTTTTCGTCCGACATGGCAATTGATTTGGGCACAGCGAACACGCTGGTCTATGTCAAAGGCAAGGGCATCATTTTGAACGAACCTTCGGTGGTGGCCTATCACGTCAAGGACGGCGTAAAAAAGGTGCTGGCCGTGGGGGAAGACGCCAAGCTGATGCTGGGCCGCACACCGGGCAGTATCGAGGCGATCCGGCCGATGCGCGAAGGGGTGATTGCCGATTTTGATACAGCCGAGGAAATGATCAAACATTTCATTCGTAAAGTGCATAAACGCACGACGTTTTCGAAACCGAAAATCATTGTCTGTGTTCCGCATGGTGCAACCCCGGTCGAAAAGCGTGCGATCCGTCAATCGGTTCTTTCTGCCGGCGCGCGTCGTGCCGGGCTGATTGCCGAACCTATCGCAGCGGCAATCGGTGCAGGGATGCCGATAACCGACCCGACCGGCAATATGGTAGTGGACATTGGCGGCGGTACCACCGAGGTGGCCGTTCTCAGTCTGGGTGACATCGTATACGCTCGCAGCGTGCGTGTGGGTGGTGACCGAATGGATGAGGCCATTGTCAGCTATCTGCGCCGGCAACAGAACCTGCTGATTGGCGAAAGCACTGCCGAACGGATCAAGACGTCAATCGGTACCGCACGGATGCCCGACGATGGGCGCGGTTCTGTCATGCAGATTCGTGGGCGCGATCTGTTGAATGGGGTACCAAAGGAAACCGAGGTGAATCAGGCGCAGATTGCCGAGGCACTGGCGGAACCGGTGCAGCAGATTTGCGAAGCCGTGATGACAGCCCTGGAAGCCACACCGCCCGATCTGGCGGCGGATATCGTTGACCGGGGCGTCATGCTGACCGGTGGCGGTGCATTGCTCGGAGAATTGGATCTTGCCCTGCGCGAGCAAACGGGGCTGGCAATATCGGTTGCCGACGAGTCCCTGAATTGTGTTGCCTTGGGAACCGGCAAGGCATTGGAATACGAAAAACAGCTGCGTCATGTGATAGACTACGACAGTTAGGGCCGAACCGGCCTTGTGGAGCAGCCCTTGGCTAAGGAAAACGCATCATATCGCTATCTTCGCCCGGTCCGGCGCATCCTGGTCGGGCTTTTGGTTTTCCTGCTTATGGGGACCTTTCTGCTATGGCGCATCGACAGCCCGCGTGTTGAACGGTTTCGCACCCGCCTGATTGATCGCGTGGTGCCCGGTTTTGAGTGGGCAATGGCGCCACTGACAGGGGCGGCAAAAATGGTGGAAAGCTATCAGTCCTATCAGAAACTGTTTGAGCAGAATCAGGAATTGCGGCGCGAACTTCAGCAGATGAAATCCTGGAAAGAAGCGGCGCTGCAACTGGAGCAGAAAAATGCCAAGTTGCTGGATTTGAACAAAGTTCGCCTGGATCCGAAGCTGACCTATGTAACAGGTGTTGTTCTGGCTGATAGCGGCTCGCCGTTTCGCCAATCGGTTCTGGTGAATGTTGGCTCTCGCGATGGTATCAGGGATGGTTGGGCGACGATGGATGGAATTGGCCTCGTCGGCAGAATTTCGGGGGTCGGAAACCGTACGGCGCGTGTTATTCTGCTGACTGATTCAAACAGCCGAATTCCGGTAACAATACAACCATCGGGACAAAAAGCCGTTTTGGCAGGGGATAATTCAGCGGTGCCGCCCATTGAGTTTCTTGAAAAGCCGGAATTGGTCCGCCCTGGCGATAGTGTTGTTTCCTCGGGTGATGGCGGGGTGTTTCCTGCTGGTCTGCTGGTTGGGCGAATCGCCCAGGGGTCGGACCGGCGGTTAAGGGTTCGTCTTGCCGCCGATTACGAACGGCTGGAATATTTGCGCGTATTGCGATCCAAACCGGTGGAACTGCTGTCCGACCCCGGAAAACTGCTGATCCCGATTTCGCCGGTTGCGGAGGTTCCAGCAGAAGAGCCGGAGGGCGCAGCAAGCGCAGGGCAGGATGGTTGATAGTGCGACCTTGCGAACCTGGTTGTACCGGATGGTTTATCTTGTCACCTGTTGTGTCATAATCTTCTTTCATCTCATTCCGTTGCAGACCATGTTTGGGCGGTGGCCCGCGCCTGATCTGATATCCTCGTTGACTTTCGCCTGGATTTTGCGGCGCCCCGAGTATGTGCCGGTTCTGATGATTGCCGCAGTCATGTTTCTGGCCGATATGTTGCTCTTGCGCCCCCCCGGGCTGCAGGCGGCCTTTATTGTGATCGGGGCGGAATTTTTACGGCGAAGATGGCATTTGATGCGCGAACTTCCGTTCTGGATGGAGTGGGCTGTTGTCGCGGGGGTTCTGGTTGCTATCGTGATTGGGCAAAGACTGCTATTGACGATCGCAATGTTGGAACGGCCTTCCATGTCGTTAACTCTGCTACAATTGCTCGCAACGATTCTCAGCTACCCTCTTGTCGTATTCGCAACACGTAATATCTTTGGAGTACAGAAATCCGCGCCAGGGGCCGTGGACGCTTTGGGACATCGCATATGAGACGCGCCACAAAAGATACGGAGGAGAGCCAGCGCCGTATATCCCGGCGGGCACTTCTGCTTGGCGTATCGCAACTCGGTTTTGCCGGAGTTCTGGCTGCGCGCATGCGCTATCTGCAGGTTGACGAGGCAGATCAGTTCCGGCTTTTGGCAGATGAAAACCGTATAAATATTCGTCTGTTACCACCGGTTCGCGGCCTTATTTATGACAGGAACGGCGTGCCGTTGGCGGTGAACGAGCAGAACTACCGGGTCACAATTGTAAAAGAAGATGCCGGGGATGTTGACGCCGTAATCGAGCGATTGTCCAAACTGATATCCTTTGATCCGGAGGAGTTGGAAAAATCCCGAAAAGAGATTGACGAGCGCAGCCCCTTTGTTCCTGTAACCTTGGCAGACCGTCTGAGTTGGAAGCAGGTCGCCGAAGTTGCGGTGAACGCGCCGGCCTTGCCCGGAGTGACCCCGGAGGTCGGCCTGACCCGCTATTATCCCTGGGACACGGATTTTGCCCATATCGTCGGTTATGTCGGACCCGTTTCCGACTATGATCTGAAACGCCTTGAAGATCCGGATCCGGTGCTTCAGATTCCGCGGTTTCAGATTGGCAAATCGGGCATCGAGGCCAAGCTGGAAAAATCCCTGCGCGGCAAGGCCGGTATCAAGCGTATCGAGGTCAATGCGATTGGCCGCGTCATCAGAGAGCTTGACCGGAAGGAAAGTACGCCTGGGGCCAACATTCAGGTGACAATCGACAGCGCCCTGCAGAATTATGTGCAAGAACGCCTGAAAGGCGAGAGCGCCGCCGCCGTGGTCATAGATACCCAAACCGGTGACTTGCTGGCAGTTGGCTCTTCGCCGGCCTTTGACCCCAATAAATTTGTGACAGGCATTTCAGTACCCGATTACAAGGCGTTACTGGATAACGAGAGACGCCCGCTTGCAAACAAGGCCGTTCAGGGGACTTATCCGCCCGGCTCGACCTTCAAGATGGTTACGGCGCTGGCCGCCCTGGAGGCCGGGGTCGTCACCCCTGAAGAAACAGTTCTTTGCAAAGGCTTCATCGAAGTGGGGGGGCGGCGTTTTCACTGTTGGAAACGCGCCGGCCACGGCCAGATGGATTTGCACAATTCAATCCGCCAGTCATGCGACGTTTATTATTACGAAATGGCGCAGCGTGCCGGGATTGAAAAAATAACGGCCATGGCAAACCGGCTGGGGCTTGGCCAGCACTTTCCAATACCGATGTCTGCGGTTGCCGAGGGTCTGACGCCAACCAAAGATTGGAAACGCCGCAAAAAAGGTGCCGATTGGGTTATCGGCGATTCCCTGAATTCCGCCATTGGTCAGGGGTTCGTTCTGGCGTCTCCGCTGCAATTGGCGGTCATGAGCGCGCGCTTGGCAAGTGGTCGCTCGGTCACACCGCGGTTGATAAAATCAATGAACGGGCAGGAAACCCCTCTGGGTGCAGGAGAACCCTTGGGATTGAATGAAAACCACCTGCGCCAAATTCGCAAGGCAATGTTTGATGTTTCAAACAGCAAACGCGGCACAGCCTTCCGGGCGAGAATTGTTGAGGACGGGTTCCGCCTGGCCGGAAAGACGGGAACCAGCCAGGTTCGTAATATTACCAAGGCTGAACGGGCGCGCGGGGTGATTCGAAACCGCGATCTGCCATGGAAACGACGCGACCACGCGTTGTTTGTATCCTTCGCTCCTTTCGACAATCCCAGAATCGCCGTGTCGGTTGTTGTGGAACATGGCGGCGGCGGGTCAACCGTTGCGGCGCCGATAGCACGTGATATCGTCCTGCGAACCCTTTATGGCAAGCTGCCGCCCTTGGAAGCCTATCCCAAGAAAGACAGATGGCGCATACGACAGGAGCAAGAAAAACTCAGTCTGCGTGACCCGGCCAAGCCAAGCGAGGGCCAGGACCGCGCATGAGTTATCTTGAGTACACCGTCAAACATGTGCCCTCCGGGCTGCGCAAACTGCTGCATCTCAACTGGGCCCTGGTTTTGTTGCTGACTGCGGTCAGCTGTGTCGGATTCCTGATGCTTTACGCGGTTGCGGGCGGGGCCTGGACACCATGGGTTGAGCCTCAGATGATGCGGTTTGCCATGGGAATGGTGGTTATGCTGTTTGTGGCCATGGTGCCGATCTGGTTCTGGCGCAATATGGCGGGTGTTGCTTACGGGGTTTCCATCCTTTTGCTTGTCGCTGTAGAGTACATGGGGGACGTGAATATGGGGGCCAGGCGCTGGATTGATTTGGGCTTCATTCGTCTTCAGCCATCGGAACTGGCGAAAATTACCATGGTCATGCTGTTGGCAGCTTACTATGATTGGCTTGATATTCGCAAGGTTTCCAAACCCTTATGGGTGATTGTGCCCTTGTTGATCATTCTTCTGCCAACGGCTCTGGTCTTGAAACAACCTGATCTGGGCACCGCAATTCTGTTGATTGCCGGTGGCGGGATCGTGATGTTTCTTGCCGGGGTCAGCCTGTACTATTTTGGCGCTGTACTGGCCTTGGGGGCCGGGTTGATAACAGCGGTTTTCAGGTCACGGGGAACCCCTTGGCAGTTATTGAAGGACTACCAGTTCAAACGCATAGACACGTTTCTCGATCCAAGCATTGACCCATTGGGGCAGGGGTATCATATTACCCAGTCGAAAATCGCTCTGGGCTCCGGTGGCTGGGGGGGGCGAGGCTTTATGCAAGGCACACAGACCCGGCTGAACTTTCTGCCCGAAAAACATACGGATTTCATTTTTACGACACTCGCCGAGGATTTCGGTTTTGTCGGCGGGATAACACTTCTTGGTCTTTACATGCTGATCCTCGGGTTTTGTTTTTATACTGCACTCAAGACAAAAGATCGTTTTGCATCGCTGACGACGCTTGGCATCGGCTCAACCTTTTTCCTGTTTTTTGCGGTCAACATGTCCATGGTCATGGGGCTTGCTCCGGTCGTGGGGGTGCCTTTGCCGCTGGTGTCATATGGCGGCTCGGCAATGCTGGTTCTGCTGGCAGCGTTCGGATTGGTGCAGAGTGCAAATGTGCACCGACCAAGGTAGATGCGGCCAAGACAAAGCCTGATTGTAATATCTGACCTTCGCGCATAGGGTTCTGTTCATATGAAAGGAGGGTCAGATGTCGGTTTTTCACCTGGCGTTCAATGTCACGGATCTTGAAAAATCACGTGCTTTCTACCACGATATATTGGGATGTGCCGAAGGGCGAAGCACTGATACCTGGGTCGATTTCAATTTTTTCGGTCACCAGATTTCACTGCACCTGGGCAAGCCATTTCAAACCGAAAACTCGGGACAAGTAGCAGGCCATCTGGTGCCAATGCCGCATTTGGGGGTCGTGCTGCCCCTGGAAGAATGGCGCAGCCTTTCTGCAAGGTTGCAAGCCGCGGGCATCGATTTTGTGCTTGAGCCGAGCACCCGTTTTGCTGGTGAGGCTGGCGAGCAAAGCACCATGTTTTTCCGGGATCCTTCGGGAAACCCCATTGAAATAAAAGGCTTTGCCGACATGGCCCAAGTGTTTGAAAAATGACCCGAATTTATTTTTCTGCGCGGCCGGAAAAATGGCTTGAATATCAATCCCCCCTGCGCTCGGCCCTGGGGGAAACGGGTATCTCTTTTCATCTGGCCCCCACCTTTGATGACCCTGAAAAGGTTGATTATATCGTGTATGATCCGAAAGGTCCGCTGCGCGATTTCACACCATTCATCAATGCCAAGGCGGTCCTTGCTCTGTGGGCCGGTGTGGAAGGGATTGTCAACAATCCGACATTGACCCAGCCGCTGGCGCGTATGGTTGACAGTGGCCTGTCGGAGGGGATGGCCGAGTGGGTGACCGGGCAGGTTTTGCGCCATCATTTGGGGTTGGATGAGCATATTTGCCGCACAACGCCGGAATGGCAGCCAAATGCCCCGCCGCTGGCCCGTGACCGAAAGGTGGCGATTCTCGGATTGGGGGCGTTGGGGCAAGCCTGTGCCAAAGCGTTGTCCGATCTGAATTTTGATGTCAGCGGTTGGAGCCGGAATCCCAAGAAACTCACTGGAATCAAATGTTATTCGGGCGACGCCGGATTGCAGAAGGCATTGCGCGCTGCGGAAATTCTGGTGCTGCTCTTGCCGCTGACGCAACAAACGGAAAACGTGTTGGATTCCAAGCGGTTGGCACAGCTGCCCAAGGGGGCGGTAATCCTGAATCCGGGGCGCGGCGGGTTGATTGACGACGGGGCATTGCTGGCGGCGCTGGACAGTGGCCAGATCGGCCATGCGACGCTGGATGTTTTCCGGACAGAACCGCTGCCGACAGAGCATCCCTATTGGGCGCATCCCAAGGTCACGGTGACCCCGCATATCGCCTCGGAAACCCGCCCCGAGAGCGCCAGCCGGATGATCGCGGAGAATATCCGCCGGGGTGAAAACGGCGAGCCTTTTCTGAATCTGGTGGATCGCGGCGCCGGGTATTGAGCACAGATCCGGCACTGCAGGGTTGCACGGGATTCACCAGCTGACAGCGCAAAAGCGGCGTATGGATTTTATACATATTCCATACATATTCCATACATACGCGGCCAAAGGCCCAGGCGATCTGTTTCAGCGCAGATTTGGCGGCTTTTCCGGGTCGCTGCCGGGCCGGACCGGTTTGATCGCACCGGCTTCGGGTTGCGGCAGATCAAACCGAAGGCCAACGCGTGAAAGGGCTGCAATCAGCGGATCGGAAGCATGGAAGAAAGCGACATCGAATTTACCGCCATCCATTCCGGAAAAGGCAACTGCCTCATTCACCGCTTTGGCAAGGGCGGCTTCGGCGCCGGGGCGCGCATCGACAAAAACCAGAATATGACCCTGCTGCCCGTCTTTGTAGCGCACCCCGGCCAGCCAGGCGGATTTGGCAAGACCGGCGGCACTGGCGAGCTTTGCATCCAACCCCGAGAGAAGAGACGCGGGCAGGCCGGCCGGCGCTGAAAAGCTTTCAGCCCGGGCGCTGGTTTCGCCCGGTTCCACGGAAAGCGTTTCCGCCAGCCAGTCGATCGCATTCGGCGGGATCAGCCACGCGGAAGGGGCGACCTCGGGATTGAGGGCAATACCGATCTGCTGCTGTTTCAGCATTGCCACGAGCACCCGACCGGAAAGCGCAGCATAGGGGGCTGTGGCGCCGGTGAACTCTGCCAGCCGCTCTTGTCGATCAAAGGCAATGACATAGGGGCCGGTTTCGGTTTCGATCAGAACCGGATCCAGATTTTCCCCGCTGGGTTCCCGTGCCAGCAGCAGAAACAATTCGCTGTCAGCCAGCCGCTCATGAAACCGCATGCGCGTTGTCGGGCTGTCTTTTGCCATCATCGCGGCATGTGCAATATCAAGCGCTGTCCGGTTCGTCATCCTGCAATACCTCGGCCACCCTGGAACGCAGAACCGGCAGAAGCTCGGCGGTGAACCAGGGGTTTTTCCCGAGCCATGCAGTATTGCGCCACGACGGATGAGGCAAGGGAATGATGCGTGGCAGATGATCACGCCAGTTCTGCACCGTTTTGGTCACCCCACCCCTGGCCATGGGGCCAAGGTGCCATTTTTGCGCGTATCCGCCGACAAGGATTGTCAGGCGGACATCTTGCATATGTGACATCACCCTTTCGTGCCAGGTTTTTGCGCAGACAGGCGGCGGCGGCAGATCGGCGCCACGTTCATTGTATCCGGGAAAGCAAAATGCCATCGGGATGATGGCGATCTGGTCTTTGTCATAAAAACAGTCGCGCCCGACCCCCAACCACGCGCGCAGCCGGTCGCCTGAAGGATCATCAAAAGGTATGCCGGACGAATGTACACGCGCCCCCGGTGCCTGGCCTGCGATCAGCAAACGCGCATTAGGGGAAAACCAGGCAACGGGCCGGGGTGTATGCGCGGTCTGCGTGGCGAGAAAACGATCAGCGCAAATTCGGCATGCGCGGATTTGTTCCACCAGTGAGGATGGCTGATCTGTCATCTGTCCTGTATAATCCTGCGGGCAGGCAGTTCCAAATGTGTATGCGAAACGCGTGGTTGGTAGCGAGCATCGGTTGATCTGCGATTCTTGTTTTGGAAGGTGCGGTTTCCCCGAATGTCATCTGTCATTTCTCCACTGGCAAAAGAATGCGGCCCAAATATTGGATGGTTGCTCCCTTGAAGAAGTTAAAGTATTCAGATCTGACATCAAAGGGGATCCTGCAGCTAATGTACCGTGTATGGAATTTTGTCGCCAGTTATTCGCTGCTTTTGATCATCGGGGCCGTTCTTGCCATTTTCTGGGTCAATGCCGACCCGCACAGTTATCATGATCTGGTTGATCTGGTGCTGGTTGACGACACCTTTGTTGGCATACCCTACAGGGATGAAAACGGTATTATCCACCGCACCCTGACGCTGCATTTTCTGGTCAATGATATACTCATGGCCTTCTTTTTTGCCATTGCGGCCAAGGAAGTCTGGGAGGCGGTGATCCTGAAGAATGGCGCGCTGCGCGGCAAAAAGGCGGCGACACCGCTGATTGCAACCCTGGGCGGGATGGTCGGGCCGGTTGCGGTTTATCTGGGCATGGCCGTTGCCATGGGGCCAGTCATCTATGCATCCGTTACCAATGGCTGGGCCATTCCCACGGCAACCGATATCGCGTTTTCCTATCTGGTGGGGCGTATCGTATTCGGGGCGGGGCACCCGGCGGTTCGGTTTCTGCTGTTGCTGGCTATCGCAGACGATGCGCTGGGGCTGCTGATCCTGGCGATTTTCTATCCGACAGGTGAACTGGCGCCGGTCTGGTTGCTGTTATCGCTTTTCGCGGCGGTCGCTGTATACCTGTTGTTCAATCTCGCACCTCGCCTGCTGGATGGCGACAACACGCTGCGCCCGGTTTCGAGCTGGGTTCGCAAGCATCTTTCGTTCTGGCCCTATCTTCTGGCCGGGGCAGTCAGTTGGTACGGGTTTCAGCAATCCGGCCTGCATCCGGCGCTTGGGTTGTTGCCGATCGTTCCGACGATTCCGCATGCCGACCGGGCCTTCGGGCTGTTTTCGGAGGCAGAGCAGTATTTGACAGATTTGCTGAACCATATCGAACACAAGCTTAAGCATTTTGTTGAAGTAATACTATTTTTCTTTGGATTGCTGAATGCCGGGGTAGAGTTTTCCGTCATTAGCGAACCCACATGGCTGGTACTGGGTGGCTTGCTGATCGGCAAGCCCCTGGGCATTGCGCTGTTTGGCTGGTTTGCCGCCTATGGCCTGAAACTGGGCCTGCCGGCGGGGATGCGCGGGCTTGATCTGGTGGTGGTCGGCTGCGTGGCGGCGATCGGCTTTACCGTGGCGCTGTTTGTGGCTTCTGTGGCCTTTGAGCCCGGCCCTATTCAGGACGCGGCTAAAATGGGTGCCTTGATGAGCTTTGGCGCGGCGTTTGTTTCGATAATCGCAGGCAAGATATTGCGTGTGGAAAAGCAGAACGGATAGTTGAATTTCAGCCGATCGCTGAAAATAATGGCTTTTTGGGCGATTTCTGCAATGAACACTGTAAATTTTGCCGGCCCTCCGCCATACTAATGCCGAAAAGGCCCCTGATAGAGGGGCTGTTAACCATATCCCGTTAAGGGTTGAAACGGCCACAGAGGCGCCGCCGGAGCAGAAAAGTGCTCGAGTTTTTGGATGTAAGCAAGTCCTTCTGGACGGGACTACAGCGCAAGGTGATCCTTGATCGGGTTTCCTTTCGCGTGGAATTGGGCAATTCCCTGGGCATACTCGCCCCGAACGGAACCGGAAAGACCACGCTGATCAACATGATGGCGGGGCTGGAGAAGCCGGACGAGGGGCGGATCATCAAAAGCTGCCGGGTCTCTTTTCCGCTGGGGTTCATGGGGGGGGTCATCGGCAAACATACCGGTATGGAAAACGCCCGCTTCATCGCCCAGCTTTACGGGCTGGATCCGGATTATGTCGAGGCATTTTCACGCTGGCTGTGCGGCATCGAGGAATATTTCGATATGCCGGTTGCAACCTACAGTTCGGGTATGAAGGCGCGGTTCAACTTTTCGCTCATGCTGGCGCTGGATTTTGATATCTACCTGATTGATGAGGGGATGCCCTCGACCACGGATGTGGAATTCAATAGAAAGGCAGGACAGATACTGAGCGAAAGGTTGAACAAAACGACCGTGGTGATTGTTTCACACCAGGCCAGAACACTGGAAAAATTCTGCCGCTCTGCCGCAGTTCTTCGGGATGGAAAGCTGCATATGTTCAATACGCTGGAAGAGGCCAAGCGACTCTATGACTACGAAGCCCAAGGCTAAGAAATACAGAATCCGGCGACAAGGCGCGGAAGCTGTCGCGGCGGCGGCCTCGCAAGACGTGCCCGCAAGCGGCGCGGTGTCTGCCAAGGAAAGCGAAGCCTCGGTCGCGGAAGCGATAGCACAGATCCGCAAGGAAGGATTGACCGGCCGGCAACTGAGGATGGCCCGACGCATCGCCCGCAAACAGGGACTGGCCCCGACATCCGATTTTGACGCCGTGCGGCTGCTGCGCTTGCAGGGCATAGATCCGTTTCAGCGTTCCAGCATGCTGGAACTGGTTGTCCCGGCAAACCAGCAACCCCAGCCCGGAAGCATCCAACTGCCGCAAACGATCCCCGTGCCGGGGAGCAATCTGCCATCGACCGAATTGGGCAATGCAGCGCAGCGCGCAAAGGAAATCCTGCAGATACAACGTGATATTGTCAGGCGCCGACGGCGCAAACAGTTGCTGCTATTGGCCCGGCTGGCGGTGTTCGTGTTCCTGCCCACCTTTTTTGCCGGCTATTACTATTATTTCATTGCAACACCGATGTATGCCACGAAATCCGAATTTGTCATCCAGAAAGCGGATTCGCCCATGGGCGGGGTCGGCGGCATGTTTGCCGGCACACAGTTTGCAACATCGCAGGATTCGATAACGGTTCAGGGGTATCTGCAATCGCGTGGCGCGATGCTGCGGCTGGACAAGGACCACGGTTTCAAGGAGCATTTCAGCCAGGACTGGATTGATCCGATCCAGGCCCTGCCCAAGGATGCGACCAACGAAGCGGCTTACAGACTGTACAAGCAACATGTGAAAATCGGCTTTGATCCGACGGAGGGCACGATCAAAATGGAGGTCAGCGCGGCTGACCCAAAGGTGAGCGTGGAATTTTCAGAAGCGCTGATATCCTATGCCGAGGAACGGGTGGATCAACTGACAAAGCGGCTGCGTGAAAACCAGATGGAGGACGCGCGCCAAAGCTATGTGGAGGCGGCCGCGGCCGTGCGCAAGGCACAGGAGGACCTGATCAAGGTGCAGGAAAGCTCTCAGGTCATCAGCGGGGATGTTGAGGTCGGGCTGCTGACCAACCGCATTTCGGCGCTGGAACTTCAACTGACGCAGGACGAACTGTCGCTGCAGGAAATGCTGGCCAATGCCCGGCCGAACCCTGCGAAAGTTGAACCGTTGCAGCGTAAAATCGCCTTTCTGAAAAGCAAGATACAGAGTTTCAGAGACCAGTTGACCGAAAGCACCGCCGACGGGAAATCAATTGCCAGCAAAAGCAGCGAAATTGCTTTGGCCCAGGCGGAACTGGAAACACGGAACCTGATGATGCAGGCTGCATTGCAGCAGTTGGAAACGGCCCGTCTGGAGGCCAACAAGCAGGTGCGGTATCTGTCGGTTTCCGTGCAACCCATAGCTTTGGACGAGCCTACCTATCCGCGTAAATTTGAAAACACTCTGTTGGCATTTCTGGTGTTCGCCGGAATCTATCTGATGGCGTCACTGACCGCCTCGATCCTGAGGGAGCAGGTTTCATCTTAGGACGTAAACCAAAAAGACCGGAATGTTTGTATGATGCACGAGGCACCAATGTATTCATATCGGGCCGAGCATGGCTGATGTGGGGATTTGACAGGCGCCCCGGATATTGCCAATACGCCTGTGACCAACATTGAGAAAGCGATTTACCGTGACAAAACCCTTGCCGACCGTCCAGCAGAACACCTGGAATTTTCTGCGTGATCCGATGATAGCCCCGACGGGGTTTCGCGAATACGACGCGCGCTGGAAATACCCCGATGAAATCAACCTGCCGGGGATAACCGCCCTGGGGCTGGGGCTGGGAACACAGATGTACCGGCGCGCAATCCGGCCGGAAATCTGCGTGGCCAATGATTACCGGGATTATTCACTGTCGATCAAGAATGCGCTGATCGTTGGCCTGATGCAGGCCGGTATACAGGTGAAAGACATCGGCCCGGCGCTGTCCCCCATGGCCTATTTCGCTCAGTTCCATCTGGATGTGCCTGCCGTTGCCATGGTGACCGCCAGCCATAACCCCAATGGTTGGACCGGTGTCAAGATGGGCTTTGACCGGCCTCTGACGCACGGCCCGGACGAGATGAACGAGTTGCGCGATATTGTCTTGCAGGGTGAGGGCAGGGCGCGCGCCGGCGGGGCTTATGAGTTTGTTGATGGCGTTAAAGAGGCCTATCTCGATGATCTGGTCGGTGATTTCCGCATGAAACGGCCTCTGCGTGTCGTCTGCGCCACCGGCAATGGCACGGCTTCGGCCTTTGCGCCAGAACTGTTTGCGCGTATGGGCGTCGAAGTCGTCCCCCTGCACAACCGGCTTGATTACACCTTCCCCCATTACAACCCGAACCCGGAAGCCATGGAAATGTTGCATGATATGTCACGGGCGGTCACGCAATCCGGCGCCGATTTCGCGTTGGGTTTTGATGGCGATGGCGACCGCTGCGGTGTGGTCGACAACGAAGGTGAAGAGATTTTCGCCGACAAGATGGGTGTGATCATGGCGCGCGACTGGGCGCGTATTTATCCGGGGTCAACCTTTGTTGCCGATGTGAAATCAACCGGCCTGTTTGCCTCGGACCCCGAGTTGCAGGCGCATGATATCAAGGCGGATTACTGGAAGACCGGCCATAGCCATATGAAACGACGCGTGCGCGATATTGGCGCCCTGGCCGGGTTTGAAAAATCTGGCCATTATTTTCTGGCCGCCCCCATTGGTCGTGGATATGACTGCGGCATGCGGGTGGCGGTGGAAATCTGCAAACTGATGGATCGCAACCCGGATTTGTCGATGGCCGATTTGCGCCGGGCCTTGCCGAAAACCTGGTCGACTCCGACCATGTCACCCTATTGCGCTGACGAAGAAAAATACGACGTGCTGGCGCGTATTGTCAAACGGCTCGAAGCGCATTTTGCGCAAGGCGGGGGCCTGGCAGGGCGTGAGATCAGGCAGATCGTGACGGTCAATGGTGCGCGGGTGATCCTTGACAACGGCGGCTGGGGGCTGGTTCGGGCATCCAGCAATACACCCAATCTGGTTGTCGTCTGCGAAAGCCCGGAAAGCGAAGACGAGTTGCGGGCTATCTTCAGCGATATTGACGGCTTTGTTCATGCCGAGCCCTCGGTTGGCGACTACGATCAGACATTCTGAGGCTGGAAGGGTTTGCCCGAAGAAGGCAGCATTGATGCTTGCTGGCGCAGGCCCTGCCGGGCGGGTAAGTTGCCCTCCCCCTGTCGCGATCCTGTATTGCTGGCCTCTTTTTGTCCGCGCGGATGGCAAAGCATCCGTTCAACCTTCATTTTTCCTGATTCAGGGCTTGAACCGGCGGCGCGTCCATCGTAATTAGCGCCTCACAGTTGGGGTGTAGCCAAGTGGTAAGGCATCGGTTTTTGGTATCGTGTATCGTAGGTTCGAATCCTACCACCCCAGCCACACATTCCCGCGTTTTCTGGTGTTGAGGAGCCGCTGCGCGAGTGTGGCGTGGTTTCGGGCGCATGCGGCGCGGGGTTTTCGGAAGAGACGCGACCCTGAGCGCCGCTGGTCTTGTCACGGTTACGTTCCGGTCTCTCAACTCATTTAAGCGGCCTTTCGTTCGAAGGCCAAGGGGCTTTTTCCGCCTAGCGATGAGTGCCGCCGCCGTGGATTGCAGAAACCGTTGATGTATTGGAGTATTGCCCCTTCCGCCTGTCGTCTGGTTTCCCATCGGTTGCGCCATATCAGCTCTGCCTTGAGAGATTTGAAGAACGTCTCGATCAGCCGACCATCATGATGGTGCTTTACCAGGTGATGATAGCCGCGTGGTGAGGGGCAGGGCGGTCAGCCGCTCGGATCCGATGCTGCCGGGGTTTGGTGTGCGCCCTCATATGGCGGGTTCTTCTGCGAGCTTTGCTTGTATATGGACATTAGTTTTTTTGTGCGCTGCTTGCTTTGAGCAAAGCGGTAGGATGTGTTTTCGGCCTCGATGATCGAGCAATGACGGGCGAGGCGATCCAGCAACAAGAGTTACAGAACCGCAGGTTGCAGTACCTTGGAGACTGGCTGTGGAATGGCTCTGGACATGGCCAGCCGATCCACCCAAAATGCCCTCGGCAGGCATCGCAGAAAGCGCAAAACCGAAGCAAGCTGCAGGTATTCAAGGCCGCGCCCTAGCAGAAGGGGATGGAAGGTTGCAAATTTCCATAAAGGAAAACGAAGAGGTTCCTTCTATTTGATGGCGTTGCACGAGAGGTATTGAAATGATCAGGAAAAAACGGGAAAAGTTCAACCCTTCCCGGGTCTGGCTTGATCGTGAAATTGCAGATTTCGGCAAGCAATTGCCTCCGGGAGGGAGAGTCCTCGACGCCGGTGCGGGCGATCAGAGATACCGTTGTCACTTTCAGCACATGGATTATGAGGCCGCCGATTTCGAGAAGGTCGACAAGCCCTATGCGCAGAGCACCTATGTTTGTGATCTAGCAGATATTCCGGTGGAAAATGAACGTTTCGACGGCATCATTTTTTCGCAGGTCATGGAGCATCTGCCATATCCGGCGAAGACGCTTTCGGAATTGCACAGGGTTCTGAAACCGGGAGGGAAGCTGTTTTATAGCGCACCCTTATTTTATGAAGAACATGAGAAACCTTATGATTTCTACAGATACACGCAATTTTCCATAAATCTTTTGTTCAAGGATGCCGGCTTCAGTATAGAGCGGCTTGACTGGCTCGAAGGTTATATGGGCACGCTGAATTACCAATTGCGGCGAATGGCCAGACATCTTCCCTTCCGGCCTTCTCAGATAGGAGGAGGGCCAATGGCATGGGCTACGGTTACGGCTTTCATTCCGCTCAAGATCAGTGCCATCATAGCTGCATACGGAGCAGGGCGCTGTGATATTCGCACGCGCTATAAGGGTAGCGGTTTTCCAATAAACTACGTGGCGATCGTGAAGAAGCCGCAAGATTGACCGGCTTGAGCGGCCTGAAACCGTGTCGATGGTATTCCTGCCATCGCTGCTAGGCCCAAGGCTGGCATCATTGGCGTCAGCTTTTGGTCCGGCGAAGGCGTTTATTCAAACTTTTTTTCATTGTCAGCCTTTTTGCGAAAACTTCGCCGGCAATCACTTCCTTCCAACTGACTTCCTGTCTCCCCTCGCGCATCTTGCGCAGAATGACCAAGGTTCCCGTGTGGGTAATTTTTTCGTAATTCGGATTTTGCTTCAGGAAACGCTCGGTTGCCCAGATGACTCCGGGAAAATCGGGCTTGTAATCGTGCAGGCATACAAGGCCGCCGGGAGAGAGCATCCGTGTCCAGCGAAGATCCTTCATCACATAGTTGGCACCGTGGTGGCCATCTATGAAGATAAAATCGAATTTTTCCCTGTCCCGCAGGGCCTTTCTGCACAGATCCCAGCTACGCCCCTCACGGATATCGATATCAGCTGGGTCAATTCCGGCATCTCGTAGGTTTTTCTCAACTGCGGCGCGTTGGTTGGGGAAATATTCAAATGTGTCCACCACCACGAAGGGCGGGCGTGGCTCATCGTAGCCCGTCATCAGTTCGCGCAACGTACCGCCTGCGGCTGTGCCTATTTCGAGATGTTTGCCCCGCAGAGGAACTGAAAATATGCTTTCCTTCAGGGCTTTCAACTCTTCTTCGGACACTTCGGGGGCGAGGGTAAGGGCGGATGGGCGCATATTTGTCTCTTTCACTTTTGCGGCTTGAGAAGCCTCCGAATTGGGGCGCCGGGGTCAGCCTTGGGCAAGGCTTTCAAGAAACCTTTCCATTACGGGCCAAGTTTTCTGTGCATTGCCCCTTACATTTTCGAAATCGAAGTCCAGATGGTGGGCCAGTTGCCCGGGTTCCAGCATCGGAAAGCCAAGATATTCGGAAAAGCCCAGGCTTCTGTCATCAACATAGGTGAGGAATGACCACTTGTTTTGACTGAGAAAAAGCAAATGAGCATGCAGTCGGCTGCCAACGTGCAGACCGATCGAGCCATAGAAACGGATGCATTCTTCAGCTGTTCCGGGGGAAACAAGGCGGAAGCCCAGACGGCGGGCCCTCGCATGCAGAATGGCGATATCACCCAGCCAACTGGGAGGAAGGGTTTTCCGCACGGCCGGGCCGATCCCCTTGCGCAGTTTTCGGAAATCCTGATGCAGTACGAGGAATTTTTCGGCTGTTGGAAACTGGCGAGCCACATCCTCAAGGGTGCGGATCTCGCGCTCAAGAAAGTCATCCCTTTCGGTAACCGTAACAGCAACACGCTCGGCGTTTTTCGCAAAATGTCTGCCTTCAAGGAGGGGGCGGTCATAACTCACAGGGCAACCGGTCATCAGGAATTTGTCCTTTAGATCGGGAAAGGCAGCCTCAAGCAACGCAACGGTGCGGGGGCAACGCCATGATGAGTATTCTATGTGTTCATGGATTTCCTGGATGATTTCACGTGTCGGTATGTTGAAGCCCCTATTTTTCTTCTTAAGGCCATCCAAACCGATGCCAAAGGGAATGAACCGCAGCTTGAGGCGGCGGATTTCATCGGCAGTCAGCCCGGGCCAGGGCGCAAAATCATCGGAAAGCTGGTTGGCCCCGCCCAGAACGACCCCCCGCGCTGCACGGAGCTTTTCCACAACCGCCGGTGAAGGAGGGAGGCGGGGGCTGAAAACATGATCGGCAGGGAATTTTCCGATATGCCTTTCAATGGCGTGAAATATGAAGCCGTCACCAAGATTGACCCGTTTGCGCCGCATCTCTCTGGGCACCAGATACGGGGTGAGGATCGCCAGATCATTGGCTGCGGTGACGAAGGCTTGCCTCGCGGTTGTCATTGACAAGCCCATATCACTGTTCTCTGGTTGGAGGTGGGACGGCACTCTCGAATTACAAAGCTGGCTTCTTCAAGGCATGCCGTGAAATCACTTTCGCTCATCAACGTTTTCCAGCCCAGCTTCCGCTTTGATCTCCGCGGGTTTTTGCGAAAGTCGCTTACCGAGTGGCTGACAATGAGATACCGGCAATCCTGCCGCAGAGATCGCAATGCGCCGGGAACATCGGCCACATATTCAAGCACACCAAGCAGAACGGCCACATCGAACCGCGCGCCTAGCGGCTGACGGGATATGTCAAATTTGGCAACCTCAGGTGATTGGGGCAGAAGGTCGAAACCATGGTAGGAAACTGCCGGGACCAGGGTCCTTATTTCTTCCCGCAATTTCTGATCCCCGCAGCCAATATCGGCGATTTTCAATTCTGCCTTTCCGGCATCCGGCAGGGCGGCAATCATTTCGGCCGCAATTCGGGCACGGTCCTTCCACATCTCGTGATCCTGCTCGTGAAGGTTGAACCGGTTGGAAACCGGCTTGCCCCGCTGGATGATCCTGTGCAGCCAGCTCAATTGTGTGTTCCTTGTTCGCTTTCGAGTTTTCTTTTTGTCTTCATGCGCCTGTTGTCGGCCTTGACGGTGCGCTTGACCCGCTTGCGCCTTGCTTCGAGCGCCAGAGCCTCCAGAAGCCATGCTCCCCGCCCCTTTTGTGGCGCGATAAACCCGGGCTTGACGCGGCTTTCCCAGAAGAAAGGCATATAGAGCCTGTACTCTCCCTTGAAGTGGTAGAGGGTAATCGACCTCAGATCTTGGCTAAGGGTAGGGCGCTTGGTGGTGGGGGTGAAATTGTAGCGGCTTGAATCCAGCAGCAGGATACGGACCCCTTCGGCATCAACCACCCGGCCGATATTTTCTGCCACATCGATCCCCTGCAGGATTTCGGCAAGAGCATACTGATCGCCATACCATTCCCGCCAAGGGGTGAGGGCTTCCTCCTCCATGATTGAAAGGAGCCTTGAGAAAAATGCCCGAGATGCTTCAGGGCGCTTGGAATTGGCCAGTATCAGCCCGCCGTTGACCGGCATCTGGCTGTTTGATCTCACCGTCAGGGCGATATCAAAATCCTGCTCGAAAAGATCAGATAGTGGCGAGATCAGCAGCATGTCGGTATCGGCAAACACGACCGGGCGATCAAAAGGCCTCTGCTGCAAGAAATCTGCCTGGCGGCGTGTGCGCTCCAGCATGAAATTCTGTTGATCTACGGGGCGGCGATCTATCACGGTATCGCCATGGGCAGATGGCAAGGGCGTTTCGGGGTCGGTGAGAATTACAAATTCCGGCTGTTTTTCAACGGCCTTAACCGATGCGCGCAACATTTCGAACTGCGCATCCCCCGGCAAGGCTTCCCACACGGGCCATGCCGGCGTATCGCGAACAGGAACGCAGAAAAATGTTGCGAAACACGTTTTCAACTGTGGCCTCTTTCTTGTCTGTGGTGCAGATTTTCAGATCGCCTGGCGTTCTGTTTTATAAAGTGGCTATGTGTATAATGAAGATTTTGCATAGTGCAAGTTGCAGATATGGGGCTGTCAACGGCAGAGAAAAGGCTGGGTTCTGCCGTAAATTTCTCCGCCTGTTTTCCTCTGTGCTGAATTCTGCCATAAGCTTTCGAAAAATTCTTTGGGCAGAAGATCATAAATAATGATCAGCTTCAAAGGCAGTGACCTGCCCCCCGAAAGACGTAATCCTGTACGCGGTGTTTTTCTATGGCCTTGAACTCGGCGGAATGGTTCTTTCGCTTTGTCATATCGGATCGTCTATCTCATCAGATGATCCACCTTAACAACTGGTCCGAAATCCCGCGACCACCTCTCACCTCTCCTCTTTAGAACCTGAATCAGTTTAGCAATATAGACAAGTATTCCGGCTTGAGGACGACCCACATTTTTTCTGTGCCGATTTCGTCGGCACGGATACTATCCAGCGTGATAGTCAAAGATTGGCCCTTACTTGATCTAGCCTCAAAGGTGGTCGAACTACCTTTGAAAATTCGCTGGTCGATATTCAACTCAAATGCCAGAGAAGACTCGGGTTTGTTGCTATAACAAGTAATATTCTCGGGGCGGATTACAGCGCCAACTTTCTGGCCTGGTGTTGGAGAACCTTTCCGACAATCGCCCCGCAGTTCAGTGCCAAACCAATCTAGAACCACTTGCTTTCCGTCGATGCCTTTTACGCCGCATTCAAGCATATTTGTCTCGCCGATAAATTCAGCAACAAATCGGCTTTCCGGATGACTATACAAATCCTTGGGTGATCCGGCTTGCTCAATCCGGCCTTTGTTCATAACCAGCACTCTATCTGACATTGTCAGAGCTTCTTCTTGGTCATGGGTCACAAAAATAAAGGTCTTTCCGGTGCGTTTCTGAATTGATTTCAGTTCAATCTGAACCTGTTTGCGCAGCTTGGCGTCAAGCGCCCCAAGCGGTTCGTCCAGTAGCAGTACACTTGGATCTGGGGCCAAAGCACGTGCCAGGGCCACACGTTGCCGTTGACCACCTGAAAGTTCTTCCGGCTTGCGGTCTTTGAAGCCAGTCAACTGCATGAACTCCAAAAGTTCATCCACACGCGCTTCAGTTTCGGCCTTGGTCTTTCCCTTCAGTTCTAACCCAAAGGCAATATTGCGGCCACAGGTCATATGGGGGAAAAGTGCATAGTCTTGGAAAACCATATTCACGTTTCTGCGGTTGGGTGGAATATTCGTGACATCATCATCCCCCAAAAACACCTGTCCAGTTGTTGGGGTTTCGAAACCGCCCAATATCCTGAGTGTCGTCGATTTTCCGCATCCGGATGGGCCAAGAAGTGTCACAAAATCGCCGGGCTGAATCGTCAGGTTTATCTTCTCAACCGCAACGAAAGAGCCGTACTTCTTTGATATGTCAACAAGGCTGACGGTGGCATTTTTCATTTTGGGTTATTCCTTTATTTCCGCCGCATGAGGCGTTCGGCTGCCAAGCCCATCACCGCGGTAATCACGAGGACAACAGATGATATTGCATTAATCTCTGGCGACATACCGGTTCTGAGTTGTGAGAAGATGTAGACTGGTAACGTTGGTTCATACCCACCCAAAAAGAAAGATCGAACGAAGTCATCGAAACTCGTGAGCATACAAAAGATTCCTGCACCGACCAAGGCTGGCGTCAGGTAAGGTAATGTAATTCTAAAAAACGAGATTACATTGTCCGCGCCCAGATCTTGCGCTGCTTCAACATGGCTCATGGGTTGCGAGTTTAGCCGAGCCATGCCAACCAGTGTCACAAATGGTACATTGTGAACTGTGTGGCCCAGTATCACGGCCGTCATTCCCGGCTCAATTCCTAGTGTTTGCGAATAGATCCGCAGAGCAATGGCTGAAATGATGCCGGGCAGAACCGCGGGTAAAGTGATCAGCGCAAAGACGATTATCTTGCCCTTGAATTTGGCCTGGCTCAGTAACATGGCCGCCCAGGTCCCAATTATTATTGCTAACACTGTCGACGAAATTGCAATGGTGAACGAGTAGGCAAAAACCGACATTAGTTCGAGGTCCTGGATAACAACCTTGTACCAATGCAGTGTCAAAGATTTTATCGGGAAGCCGATGAACTTGGAGTCTTTGAAGCCCATTAAGACCATCAGTGACAAAGGAATGAATAGATACAGCACGAAGGCCCAGTAGACCATTTGCATGATAAGGCGGGTATGGCGGGTCACTAGAGATATCCTTTCCCGCGGCGCCCCATAATTTTGAGGAATACTGCTGCAAGTGTCAGTGTTGTGATCAACATGATGCTCGAGAAGGCCGCCCCGGTAGGCCACCGATCAGCGGCAACGTTGAAGGTGTTGGCTATAGATTCTGCGAACATGGTGCTGCTCGGCCCCCCCAAGATAACAGGCGTTGCATAGAAACCAGTCGCGATCAGAAAGACCAGAACACAACCTGAGGCTATCCCGTCTTTGGACAGGGGAAGTGTTATCCGCCAAAAGCGTCTCCAGGGGCCAGCGCCAAGGTCGGCGGCAGCCTCATTCATATTCGTCGGTATTTTTTCCAGCGCTGAATAGAGAGGCAAAAGCATATAGAGGGAAACAAGGTACACGATGCCGATGCCTAGTGAAAAACTGGTATACATAAATGGGATTGGCCGGTCGATTATACCAAGGAATTTCAGGGCGATATTGATTGCACCATTATTCCCTAATAGAATCATGATCGCATAGGTACGAATAATTTCGCCCACCCAGAACGGAATCAACACAAGCAACAAGAACAGCATCTGCCGGCTCTTTGGAACATGGCGGGCCAGGAAGTAGGCAACCGGATAAACAAGGACCAATGTGGCAAAGGTCAATATACCTGAAAAAATCAGGGTTCGGAAAAATGGGATATAGTATACCGGTGTGACAAAAAACTCTCGCCAAGCCGCAATTGTGTAAGTGGCTTCTCGGCCTTTACTTAGCGGATATGCGTCATAAAAACTTATATCCAGCATCTTGAAGAGCGGCCCCAGATTGGCGACTATTGCCCAGATGATCGGTACCGCTGCCAGCAAAACGAGGCGGCGTTTTTTGGTTCCTAGAAGCGAAGCAGAAACGGATTGGTAGACTTTGCTTGTAGCAAGCCAACTCCAAAAGCTTCTGGAGCCGGTTGAATATTCTTCTTGGGGAGGCATCGAAACTTCCAGTCTGATCAGGGCCTGTACAGGACCGGGTTTCCCCGGTCCCGTAAATTATTCAGCAGATTAGGCTGCTTTGATTTCTTCGACGGCTGGGTCAACAAGATCGTATTTAAGCTTATTGTTGTCAGCACGGAAGAATTGCAGGGCATCCAACTCTTCCTGAGTGAACGAAGCTGCTGCCTTTTCAATATCTGACAGGAATTCCGCAGACCCTTCAAATGTCGAAATAAAGCCCGATGCTTTAGTCATGTTGGCACCAATTTCCGGATGTGCCAAAAGGGCGTCCAGAAGAATGTAAGCATTATCCGCATTTGGACCATTGTTCACAACGTTGTAGTTATAAACAAAACCATAGGATCCTTCTTTCGGAATCGTCATTGCAGCCGGAAAACCATCCATGATCAGTTTGGATACAGGTCCCGACCAGGCATGGCCAACAACAATATCCTGGTTGATCAGCATCTGCTGGAACTCAGCGCCAGCGTCATAGTACTTGCGCACCCGAGGTTTCCTCTCAATCAGGAAAGCTTTGGCTGCTGCAACTGCTTCAGCAGCTTTCGCTTCATCATAGCCGATCATGTTGCCGTCATAACCCAGGTACAGCATTACAATCGACATTATGTCTTGGAGAATATAGGCGGTTTGACCGGCATATTTTTCACCAAACAGAATGTCCCAGCTGCGGGCTTCCTCAGGCGTAACGATGTCTGTATTATAGGCCATTACCTCAGCGCCAGCCAAGATTGGTACGCCCCATTTCTTGCCGTCGACGATGGTCCAATCAGCTTCGGAATATACTTTGTTGACGCGAGACCAATTCGACAAACGGCCAATGTCCAATGGTGCGATCAGTTCGGAATCGATAAACTGGCGGAAACGGTGGCCCGCGATAGTCACGATATCTGCAGTTGGCTGGCCAGCTTCGGCAGCCAGCAGGTTGAATTCCTTGCCTTGATCATCAACCAACCGCTCGCGGATTTGAATGCCTGTATCCTTTTGAAACTCTTCCTTGAAGGAATCAGGCAGGAAGTTCGCGTAGGTCCAAACATTGACCGTCCCGGATGCCGCATAGGCTGGCGAAAAGATTGCCGGGGCTGCCAGCGCAGTTGTTGCCGCAACACCGGTTTTCAGGATCTGTCGTCTTGATATTTTTGAGTTTAGCATAGTTTCCTCCATGTTGTAGTGGTTCATAAATTGCTCTTGGTTGTCGATCTGCCAGTTAATTGTGGATTTGGTTCTTTGACCTGCCAGCTTGATCGGGATTATCCTCCTATTAGTTTCAACAAACTCGAATCTGAATCTACAGTTGTTTTCAGCTCGTTCATAAGCTCATTCATCGCAATGAAGTCACGTCCAATCAATGCGCTGAAAATATCGACACCGGCTTGATGAAGTGGAACCGGAACTCCTGAAACCTTACCAAGCCAAATCGTCGGCACCAGACCATATGGTACATCCTCAAGGATGTAACGTGTTTCCAGAGTGGTGGGACCGCACCCCCGCATGCCCTTTTCAAGCATCGCCTTACTCATTTCGGCCACTGATCCTGACGGCACTCCAAATGATCGGCTGAAATGTTCAAAAATATTCCGGGTTCGCACATTCAGAGCACTGGCAACCGTCAGACGTTCCTGGTCAAGTTTCTCCAGCAAACGCCCTACAGCGGGTGTTATATTCTCGGCCTGTATCCAAGTCTCCCCTTTCTCAATTCGGGTCAGATTGCACAAGGCAATTCCCAAGTGGTTTTGTGGATTTAGATTGCCAAGGGCGACGGCCAAAATACCGTCGCACAAGGTGAACCGGTCCCCGAATAACCGGCGACAGATGTCTAGCCCCTGTGCTTTCTTTTTGTCCGGAAGAACCGCCATTTCAATATTGGTCCGAATAGTCCCGATCTCGATTTTTGAAGGCGATGCCTTTCGACCACTTAGGATTGTCGTACTGAGTGCAACAATCATTGGCTCAACATTGACGGTTTCCAGCTTCGACTGGAGGTATTGCGCGGCAAATGGCACATGCGATGAAATGATTACGCAATGCGCGCTGCGAAGGAATGGAGAGAGTTGCTCAACTACATTCTTGAATCCATATGCCGGGACAGCGATAACAATGATATCGCATTGGCGAACCAGTTCTTTGGCAGAATCGACCAACGACGGAATAAATTCATATTCAACGGCCCCGGTCGAAACAACTCGTGCATCAGGATCAGCCTGATGCTGTAGCGACCTGTTTGGCGACCAAAGCAAGACATTCTCGCCATTGCCGGACAGAAGCGCCGCCAGACCCAGACCGATCGGCCCGGTCCCTATGATTCCAATATTCATATCATTTTCAATTCAGGAAGCGAGCAGCAGTGGAGGATGAAGTTCATTCCAAGTGTCTTTATGACCTCTATTGAGAGAAGCTGTTTATCAAGAATGATTTCGCGCCGTGACATGTTAGAAACACTAGCTTAGCGTAAATTAACATGTCAAGCATTGTGAGGTCGTGTCGTGAGTTTTGGGAAGCTTGAAGCTGGCGTACTCTTCGGGTGAATTTCAACCGCCAATAATGACGGTTTGAACCATCATGGGGTTTTCATCATGACAGAGAATGCAGCAATATTGGCGTGTCAAAGCATATGCAGGATGAGTTGGCGAAAGATAATTGAGATATGATTCAGGCTAGGTAGGCGTCGCCAAGCTTAAGGCGCTTACCAACAAAAGTGGCCGTGATATAGGCGGAGGCCGATTGCTTGAAACAGGTTGAAGATAAACGCTGTATCTTCACATCCTTGCCACACAACAACCAAAAGCAGAGGCTGATTTTCAATTGACGATGCCGCCAGCAAGCTGACCCATATAGCCGTCTGTAATTTTGGCAAGCCGGGCCGCGGCGTCAGAGAATGGGTTGTCACCCGCAACCAATTCGCGTTTCTAAACCCGGACGGTTCAATAGATGACCCGCTGTAAGCGAATGGGCCAAGCCCCATACACAGAATTTCGGACACCTCCCAAACCCCCGAGGCGGTTCAGTCTGGCGTGCCTGCCTTGTTTCAAAGGGATTGGCCCCTCAACATGTTGTATGTCTTGCACGGGCGCCGCGTTCAATTGCGGCGGCATGAAGACGATCAATATCGAATTCATAGCGGATTTCTTCGAGGAGGCGTAATTCCGGACCTTTGAGTGTGCCGTCTGCTGCGGCAACGTCACACGCGAGCGCATAGGCGGTTTCATAGAGTTTTTCAGGAAGGTTTTCACGCAGAAGCCCAAACAATGCATCCAGGCCATCCTCCTCTTCCAGAAGGTCAAAAACAGTCCGGCTGATCTGGGCAATTCGATCCTGGTCATAATTGGCGAAAACCGGCAGATGATTCATGATCCGCTGAATGGTCACCAGTTCGGAAGTGCGTACGACTTCGTCTGAAGCCGAAACAGCAATCATCAGGGCAACAAGGCTGTCCTGTGGAGTCATTGCGTGAGGGATTTGGCTCATTTCGCATCCTTTCGGGATCATTCGAGTTGAAGGACAGAATATTGACGCGACCGGGCAGGAGCAATAGGAGACAGACCTGCCGTGGAAATGAATCTGCTGTATTGGCGAAAGTGTACGAACATGTCTGATCTGCAAGAAGTAGCGATGCAATCCAAAGCCTGGCCTTTCGAAGAGGCCCGCCGGGTGCTGAAAAGGGTCGAGCAGAACCCACCCGAGAAGGGCTATGTTCTGTTTCAGACAGGCTATGGGCCAAGCGGTTTACCTCATATCGGAACCTTTGGCGAGGTTGCCCGTACCTCCATGGTTCGCCATGCCTTTGAAGCGATCAGCGATTTTCCAACCAGGCTTTTGGCTTTTTCTGACGATTTGGACGGGTTGCGCAAAGTGCCGGGAAACCTTCCGAACCAGAAGATGCTTGAGGAGGATCTGAACCTCCCGCTCAGCCGTGTGCGTGATCCGTTTGGCACTTATGAAAGCTTTGCGGCCCATAATAACGCAAGGCTTTGCGCTTTTCTGGACAGCTTTGGATTTGACTACGAATTTGCCTCTTCAACCGAATATTACACGACTGGCAGATTTGATGATATGCTTTTGATAGCACTCGAACGCTTTGATAAGATTATGGAAATCATGTTACCCACATTGGGTAAGGACCGGCAGGCAACCTATAGTCCGTTCTTGCCCATTTCGCCTAAAACCGGGCATGTATTGCAGGTGCCAACTTTGGAGCGCAACGTCTCTGAGGGAACCATCGTCTATCAGGAACCAGATGGGGAAAAAGTGAAAATACCGGTCACTGGCGGCCATGTAAAACTGCAATGGAAACCCGATTGGGCCATGCGTTGGGCTGCGCTGGGGGTGGACTATGAAATGTCAGGTAAAGACCTGATCGACAGTGTCACCCAATCAGGAAAAATTTGCCGGGCGCTCGGAAAGCGCCCCCCGGAATGCCTGTCATATGAGCTTTTCAACGATGAACTTGGGCAGAAAATTTCGAAATCAAAGGGCAATGGCCTGACGATGGAAGAGTGGCTGCGTTATGCCCCTCCTGAATCGCTGAGTTATTTCATGTATCTGAAGCCGAAAACCGCCAAACGGCTGTATTTTGATGTCATACCGAAGGCGGTGGATGAGTATCACCAGCAATTGCGCGCTTATCCAAAGCAGGATTTGAAAGCCCGGTTGAACAATCCTGTTTGGCATATTCACAATGGGTGCCCTCCTGAAAGCAAGCTGGTTGTTCCCTTTTCCATGCTGTTGAACCTGGCCAGCGTTTCCGGGGCGCACAACAAAAGTACCTTGTGGGGATTCTTGCGTCGTTACGCACCGGATGCCAGCCCGGAAACCCACCCGGATTTGGATGCGGCTGCCGGCTATGCCGTCAAATATTACGAAGATTTTGTAAAACCGGCAAAAACCTTTCGATTGCCGAACGAAAAAGAGCGCTGCGCTATGAGGGATTTGCAAGCCCGGCTGCAGGATTGGGATGGGGCTCCGGATGCGGACGCGCTGCAGTCTCTGGTTTTTGCTGTCGGTAAAGAGCATGAATTTGAACCGCTGCGTGATTGGTTCAAGGCGCTTTACGAGGTCCTCCTTGGCGCGTCTCAGGGGCCGCGGTTCGGCGGATTTATCGCGCTTTACGGGGTAAAGGAAACGATAGACCTGATAGAAAAAGCGCTGGCAGGTGAGTTGGTATAGACCGGGATCAGACAACAGGTTCTGTCCCCGGGTTTCAAGCATCCCTGCAACGGGCATCGTCACGCATGTGCAAGCAAACCTTAATCGCTTGCTGATAGCTCTCTCTTATCTGAAGCGCGAGTTCAGATCCCTTCTGATAAACTGAAAATCGAGCAAGCTTTGGCGGCCTTGGGTCCCTGGCTTGGCGGTGGGATCTGACACGCTTCGCAAGGATGGGAAAAGGGGTTTAGGGATGAACAAGGCTATCACGGATGGGTTGGTACTGATGCCGCCTGAGTTTTCTGCCGGGCTGAATGTATGGTCCAGTCAGGACGGAACACCGGGATCAGACACCTATGCGAGCAACGCCAATGCGGCCTTTGTTCCGGCGGATCAGGATTTTGGTGGTTGTCTGGAGATTGTAAAAACGCAATCGGTACAAAAACTGCGCTGGATGGGGGAAACCCCGATTTTACCGGGTTGCTATCTGATGATTACTGCCAGGATCAAGGCAGTTAGCGGCAACTTGCCGGATGTCCGGATTGCCGGCTGGGCCGGTGGTGCGGGGGGGGTACATGTTGCCGGGGTGCCGGAAACCGGACCAAGCGTATCGCTGAGCAGTTATGGCGAGGTTGTAACTGTACGCGCCATTGTTGGCACCGGAACCCGGACCGGCGTTGACATGCCTTGGGGAACCCAGGCCCTTTATGGCCATTTCGGCCTGGATTTGACGGGTGCCAATGGCGGGGTCGTGCGCATTGACGACATCCAGATAGAAGATGCGACCAGTGTCTTTCATCGCAAGATGATGGATTGGGTCGACGTGAAAGACTTTGGCGCGATCGGTGATGGCGTAACGGATGACAGTGCAGCCTTTGAGGCGGCAGATACAGCGGCAAACGGCCGAGAGGTATTGGTGTCGGATGGTGTTTTCTTTCTGGGAGACCATGTGACGTTCGAAAACAGCGTTCGGTTCCAGGGAACGGTTGTGATGCCGAATGACAAACGGTTGGTTCTTACCCGAAATTTTGATTTAGACAGCTATATCAAAGCCTTCGGGGATGAAAAACTGGCTTTTGGCAAGGCCTTTCAAACGCTGCTGAATTTTTCGGATCATGACGCACTTGATCTTTGTGGCCGCAGAATAAATCTGGATGGGCCGATTGATATGCAGGCCGTGGTGAACAACAAAACAGCTTTTGAAGTCCGGCGGACCATTCGCAACGGTCAGTTCGAAGTGAGCGCCAGCACAAATTGGGATACGATAACGGTTACTTCGCAGGCGACGTATTCATCGGGGGCGCCCTTGACCCTATCAAATGTCGTCAATGTTGCGAATATCCCGGTTGGCTCATTGGTCACGGGAAACGGCGTGGGACGAGAGGTTTATGTGCGCGAGAGGAACGTCGGTGCAGGGACATTGACGCTGAGCCGCGAGTTGTATGGAGCAGTTGGCACGCAGGTTTTTACATTTGAGCGGTTCAAGTATGTCCTGGACTTCAGCGGTTTTGTCAAACTGAGTAAATTGGCCATTGATAATGTTGAAATTCAGTGCAACGGAGAGGCAAGTGGGATTCTGTTGCCTCCTGACGGGCGATTGATGCATGTGCGGGATTGTTTTATCACCAAACCGAAAGACCGCGGGATTACATCGCATGGTGGTGGATGTCAGGGCATGTCGATTGATCGGTGCCGGTTTCTCTCGAACGAACAAAGCATGCGCGCGCAAGATCGCAAATCGGTGGCTTTTAACGTCAATCAGAATGATATCAAGCTGCGCGATAATATGGCTGCCAAATTTGCACATTTCGGGATTATTGGCGGCACGGGAAATGTCATAACCGGCAACCACTGGTTCCAAGGGGATGGCGAGACGGACGGATTGCGGACTGCAGGGCTTGTTTTTACGGCAAAAAATCTCGAGTCAACGCTGACCGGTAACTATATTGACAACAGCTTTATCGAACTGACGAACGAACACGATTCCTCTCCCGACTTTGGAGTGGAGCTGTCTTTTGGCGGATTGACCATAACGGGCAATATTTTCGTGGTCAGTAATGTTGCGGACTGGTTTAGCTGGATTGTGATCAAACCCTATGGTTCCGGGCATTTCCTGCACGGGTTGACCATTTCGGGTAACACGTTCCGTTCCCTGAACGGGTCCGTCGTAAGAGCCGAGAGTGTCGACACGACTTTTGCCGATCTGAATTACTTGCGGTTGCGCAACGTGGTGGTCCAGGGCAATACCTTTAACGGGGTGACGGATGCCTTTCAGAATCCGGTTTCGCTTGAATATACCCAAGGCTCTGACAGCCAGACCTGGACTGTGGACTTTTCACGCTACCTTCCGTTTGGCGGTTATGCGCGCAAGATTTCAGGCGTGGTGGCAAAAGGCGAGATTACTTCGGGTGCGACGGGAAGGGTGAGTTCAATGCCCTTCACCACGCCGATGATCGGGGCGAACAAGAACCAGATACGTTTGACATGGGATCAGGCCTGTCGCGGCGAGGTGATGGTAACTGCACGGGCTGATAACCCGGTTTAAGGAGGCTCAACACCGTTTGATCCAGTTGGAAAGAGGCGCCTGCTGCGTCTCTTTCCTTTTTGATTGATGATCATCGGGTAAATTTCAGGTCTTTCAGATTGCGAAGCTTGACGCCGCGCCTTGTGTAGCGCAGCCTAGGCGAAAGAGATTATCGGGGAGGACCTGAAATGCGGATTTTGACTGGCTTGTCGGGCGTATTTACACTGATGTTTTCATTTTCAGTTTTAGCCGAAAACAAACCTGTCAATATACGTCCTGATGTCATGTCGGTTACCGTGCAGACAGAAACCGGCCCGGTCGAGATCCGCCGCATTCAGGATAACGAGAATCAGATTACCGGCGCTTGGGCTCGTACCTCTCGTCCTTGTCCGAATTTCTGCATTCAGCCATTTCGTCCGGCAGAAGGTGTGACAACGGTCGGAGAGCTTGAGGTGATGGAAACACTTGAGGATCCTGATGCCGTTCTGGTGGATAGCCGGGTACGCAAATGGTACAAGGATGGCACCATCCCCGGTGCCCACCACATCCCCTATACAGAGATTGCCGACCGTTTGGACGAATTGGGCTGTGAACCGGATTTTGACGGTTGGGTTTGTGACAATGCCAAGCCGGTGACGCTTTTTTGTAATGGCCCCTGGTGTGGCCAGTCTCCTACAGCCATACGTGCAATGATAAATGCAGGTTACCCCGCAGAAAGAATATCTTACTACCGGGGTGGCATGCAGGTTTGGAGAATGCTTGGCCTGACGGTGGTCAAACCGAAAGACTGAGGCATGCATATGAGGCGAAGTGTGGAGGACCAAAGATGCCGGAAATAACAAGTGACAAATCGATTCAGACAGTGATTACCACCTTTGATGTGACGCCGGGTACCTGTGGTGATTTGCAAGAGGCTCTGCAGGATGCATATGCTCAGGTCATTTGCAAGCAGCATGGGTTTATTGGCGGAGCCATACATGTGAATGATGCGGAGACCCGCATTTGCAGCTATTCCCAATGGCGCAAGCGCGAGGATTTCCAAGCCATGCTCCGCACGCCTGAGATGCGGCGGCGCAATCGCAAGATAAATGAGCTTTGCAAAGGCTTTGCCCCTGTCATGTATGACGTGGTGGATACATATGAATAAAAGCTGAGGCGTGCCTTATTCCGGATAACGCTCCCGGCATGCGGCTATCTCTCTCGCCATTTTTCTTCGGGTGTCGCTCAACTGCCGCTTCAGTGTGGATAATTTGTGCCGTTCTTCGGCAACATTGATGGCAACCGGTGTTTCGATGGTGCGAAACTCGGTTTCCAGGCAGGCATAGGGCTTTTTATCCTTGTCATAGCAAATGCGGGCAACTTTATAAGGTTGCTCCTGCTTATGGATCGCATAACCCCGGTCGATGTTTCCTTCTACCACCGAGATTCGGGCTTGCAGTTTTCGATAATCCGCAGATGCCCGATGAATGCATTGTTCCTGCGGGGTGCCGCAAGCGGTCAATAGCGTGAGGGCGGCGAGGGCGAGATGCTTTCTCATGTTTTGCTTTTTCTTTTGGCAATTCTGTCAAACAGATTCTGAAGGAACGACAAGGCGAAGTCAAACAATGGAGTTCTCCGGCTCCTCCATCCGGTCTGGGGCCGGTTTCACATTCTAAAAGACAGTCTTTTTCTGCACTTTGCCCTTTTTTACCCAGGTGCCGGCCCGACCGGCCTGAGAGCGGCCGGCGGATTGGTGCGCCTGCTTAACGGCAGCTTCAACTGCGGACTGGCGCGCCAGCGGATCGTCTGTAATGGCCAGTTCCACGGCTTCCAGCCGGTGAATTTCATCGCGCAGCCGTGCGGCTTCTTCAAACTCCAGATTCTCTGCCGCTTTCAGCATTTCCGCCTTTAACCCTTCAAGGTGCGCCTGAAGATTCGCGCCCATGAGGGGTTTGTCCACTTGAGCAGTGACACGGGCCATGTCCACATCACCCTCGTAAAGGCCGGACAGGACATCATCGACATTTTTCCGGATCGTTTCAGGGGTGATCCCATGCATTTTGTTATAATTCATCTGACGCTCGCGCCGACGGTTGGTTTCGGCGAGCGCGCGCTCCATGCTCCCGGTGATCTTGTCGGCATACATGATTACCCGGCCTTCGGAATTACGTGCGGCCCGCCCGATCGTCTGAATGAGTGATGTTTCCGAGCGCAGGAAGCCCTCTTTATCCGCATCCAGTATCGCGACAAGCCCGCATTCCGGTATGTCGAGACCTTCACGCAACAGGTTAATGCCCACAAGCACATCAAAAGCACCCAGGCGCAGGTCACGCAGGATTTCGATACGTTCCAGCGTGTCGATGTCGCTGTGCATATATCGCACGCGAATGCCCTGTTCGTGCATGTATTCGGTCAAATCCTCGGCCATGCGTTTGGTGAGGGTGGTCACCAGCGTGCGAAACCCTTTGGCGGCCACCTTGCGCACTTCATCCAGGAGGTTGTCGACCTGCATTTCCACAGGGCGGATTTCAACCTCCGGGTCCAACAGGCCAGTCGGGCGGATAACCTGCTCAACGAAGACGCCACCGGATTGTTCCAGCTCCCATTTGGAAGGGGTGGCCGAGACAAAGACTGTTTGCGGGCGCATGGCGTCCCATTCCTCAAATTTCAGCGGGCGGTTGTCCATGCAGCTGGGAAGGCGGAAGCCATGTTCCGAAAGGGTGAATTTGCGGCGGTAATCGCCTTTGTACATGCCGCCGATCTGAGGCACGGAAACATGGGATTCATCTGCAAAAACAATGGCATTGTCGGGAATGTATTCAAATAGGGTAGGCGGTGGCTCTCCCGGTGCGCGACCCGTCAGATAGCGGGAATAGTTCTCGATACCATTGCAGTATCCGGCCGCCTCCAGCATTTCCAGATCAAAGCGTGTGCGTTGCTCCAGCCGTTGTGCTTCCAGAAGTTTTCCCTCTTTTTCAAACTGTTGCAGGCGGATGGTCAGTTCTTGTTTTATGTTCTTTATAGCCTGCAGCAGCGTCGGACGCGGTGTAACGTAATGCGAATTTGCGTAAACGCGGGTTTGCTCCAGCGTTGCGGTCCGCTCGCCAGTCAGGGTATCAAACTCGGTGATTTTTTCCAGTTCCTCGCCGAAAAAAGACAAACGCCAGCCCCGGTCTTCAAGGTGACTGGGCCAGATTTCAAGACTGTCGCCACGTACCCGGAAAGTGCCGCGGGCAAAGGCATTGTCGTTGCGTTGATATTGCTGCGCCACAAGGCCGGACATGATTTCGCGCTGATCATATTCCTGCCCAACAACCAGATCCTGGGTCATCTCGGTGTATGTTTCCGGCGAGCCAATGCCGTAAATGCAACTGACAGATGCCACGATAATCACGTCATCGCGCTCTAACAGGGCGCGTGTCGCAGAGTGACGCATGCGGTCAATCTGTTCGTTGATCTGCGATTCCTTTTCGATGAATGTATCGGATCGAGGCACATAGGCCTCCGGCTGGTAGTAATCGTAGAAACTGACAAAATACTCGACCGCGTTTTCCGGGAAAAAGCCCTTCATCTCACCATACAGTTGCGCTGCCAGAGTTTTGTTGGGCGCAAGAATAATCGCCGGGCGCTGTGTTTCTTCTATCACCTTGGCCATGGTAAAGGTTTTCCCGGTGCCCGTTGCCCCCAGCAGAACCTGATTCTGTTCGCCCTGGCGAATGGCGCCGACCAATTCGGAAATTGCCGTGGGTTGGTCCCCGGCCGGACTGAAATGAGAGTGCAGAATGAATCTGCGGCCACCTTCCAGTTTCTTTCGGGGGCGCGCTGGTGTCTGGGTCAGGCCGGTCATGATGATTCCTTTGCTTGCCCATAGATTTGATCTGTTTTTGTTCTTCTTCAACCCCGGAGCGGATGAGAATAAAATTACTGTGCATTAACAAAATGTTAGTGGATTTATTACTTTGGGATTAAAACTTAAGAGAGAATTATATGAAAAATATTACAACCTGACGGTGTTTTTTTGTTGCTATGTGTAAGCATTAATCATAGTTTGATCAGGCAAGCAGCAGAAAAGGTTACCGGTCAGGCGCACCACCCACCCCACCCCTCGCTCCCTCGCGTAAGATCGGTAACCACTTCTCCCCCACATCCAAAACAGTTTTAACGGCCCTTTTTGATGTGCGTATCGCAGAATGCCGTCTTGCACTCCTTTGGTGTTTTTAGGATAACAGGTCAGCAAACCAAGGAGTCAGCTATGCGTGCCCGCATTTACCAACCGGCCAGAAACGCGATGCAGTCCGGAATGGCGAAAACCAGATCCTGGGTGTTGGAGTTTGTTCCGGAAACGCCGCAGGCACTGGATCCGCTCATGGGGTGGACCAGCACGCGGGATACGCAAAGTCAGGTCAGGTTGCGGTTTGACAACAAGGATGAGGCTCTGGAATACGCCGAGGACCACGGGATTCACGCCGTTATCCTGAAACCTGAACCACGCAAGCCCAATATTCGCCCTGGGGGCTATGGCGACAATTTCGCCACAAACCGCCGCGTGGTCTGGACACACTGAAAGCTTGCTTTGAATGCTTGCTTTCCGGTGCAACCTCGCGCAAAAGCAGCGACAGTGGCCCCTTAGCTCAACTGGATAGAGCGGCGGACTTCTAATCCGCAGGTTGAGGGTTCGAGTCCTTCAGGGGTCGCCAAAAGGTTTGCCGGTTTCAGATAAACCGGAAAACAAATACAGCCCAGGCGATGGCAATCAAACTCGGCCACCATATAGGAGTGCCAAAGGCCCAAAGCCATGCCAGATAGATATAGGCGCTTCCCAGCAGCGAGATGAACAGCCGGTCACCGCGGGTTGTATCCAGCCCAAGAATGCCATGTCGGGGGTCGCCTCCGGGGCGGAAGTATTCCCAGACCCCCATACTGGCGATTGAGGCTGCGATGAACAGGAAAAACGCAATGGTGGCGCGGGTCCAGGCCATCCATGTGCCGAGCGGCTCGGTCCACCATTCCGGGCTGAAGAGAGCAGGATCAGGCATGTTATGTCTCCTCAGACGCGGCCCAGGGCAAAACCCTTGGCGATATAGTTGCGGACGAAATAGATGACGATGGCACCCGGGATGATGGTCAGCGTTCCCGCAGCCGCCAGCAGCCCGAGTTCATACCCCGAGCTTGAGGCGGTTTTGGTCATCGTCGCGGCAATCGGTTTGGCGGCAACGGCTGTCAGGGTCTTGGCGAGCAGCAATTCGACCCATGAGAACATGAAACAGAAAAACGCGGCCACGCCGATTCCGGCCTTGATGGTGGGGATGAAAATGCGCGTGAAAAACCGCCAGAAGGAATAGCCGTCAATATAGGCGGTTTCATCCAGTTGCTTGGGAACCCCGGACATGAAGCCCTCAAGTATCCAGACCGCCAGCGGTACGTTGAACAATGTATGGGCCAGGGCAACCGCGAGGTAGGTATCAAACAGCCCGATGGCGGAATAAAGCTGAAAGAAGGGCAGGGCGAACACGGCCGCAGGGGCCATGCGATTGGTCAGCAGCCAGAAGAAAAGATGCTTGTCCCCCAAAAACCGGTAACGCGAAAATGCGTAGGCTGCGGGAAGGGCGGCAGAAACGGAAATGACCGTATTCAGTGTCACATAGCTGATCGAGTTTACATAGCCCATATACCAACTGGGATCGGTGAATATCGTGCGGTAATTGGCCAAAGTTGGATTTTGTGGCCAAAGAGTGAATGCGCCCAGGATTTCATTTGTTGTCTTGAACGACATGGATACGAGCCAATAGATCGGCAGCATCAGAAACAGGATATAGAAGGTGGGCACCAGCCAGCGCATGCGTATCATCATTGATCCTCGTTACGTGTCATGACGGTGTAGAAAATCCAGCTCAGCAGCAGGATGATCAGGAAATAGATCAGCGACATGGCGGCGGCCGGTCCCAGATCAAATTGCCCCAAGGCGATTTTAACCAGGTCGATCGAAAGCAATGTGGTCGAGTTTCCCGGCCCGCCACCTGTCAGAACCACGGGTTCGGTATAAATGTTGAAACTGTCCATGAAGCGCAGAAGAATGGCAATTGTCAGAACCCGCTTCATTTTCGGAAGCTGGATATAGCGAAACACTGCCCAGCGGCTTGCGCCATCGATCTTGGCCGCCTGATAATAGGCATCGGGAATTGAAACCAGCCCGGCATAGGCCAATAGCACCACCAGAGAAGTCCAATGCCAGACATCCATCAGGATCAGGGTAAACCAGGCATCTCCGACCTGACGCGTGTAATTATAATCAAATCCCCAATCATTCAGCATCTTGCCCATCAATCCGATGTTGGGCAATGCAAAGATGTTCCACATGGCGCCAACAACATTCCAGGGGATCAGCAATGGCATGGCCATCAGCACGAGACAGACAGACACCCAGAAACCCTTTCGCGGCATGGCAAGCGCAATCATGACCCCCAGGGGAACCTCGATTGCCAGAATGGACCCGGTGAATATCAATTGCCTTTGCAAGGATGCATGGAACCTCTCCGAGCGCAGGATTTCCTGAAACCAGGTCAGCCCTGACCAGAAAAACTGGTTGTTTCCAAAGGTTTCCTGTACAGAATAATTGACAACCGTCATCAGGGGCACGATGGCATTGAACGCCACCAGCACCAGAACGGGTATCACAAAAAACCAGGCCTTCTGGTTCAGGGTTTTGTTCATGGTCAGTCCTTCCCTCCGGTCAGCCAGCCATTACGGTAAAGGCGTGTCCAGTTCGGATCAAAATCCAGCACGACCCCGTCGGCAGGGATTTCCTGATCCTCCGGGACAAGCAGTTTCAGCGAATGCCCGAGGCATGTGACCTCGGCAATCCGGAAACGCCCGGCATCGGCAACACTGTTGACTGTCGCCGGCACGCCAATATCCGCGATCTTCAGGAATTCGGGCCGAATGCCGATTTCAAACGTTCCTTTCGGATTTCCCTGCGGCACATCGTTTTGTGTGCGGAAGATGACACCGTCGACAACCACATGGCCATTTTCCACCGAACAGGGAATAACGTTCATCCCCGGGGATCCGATGAAATGGCCGACAAATGTATGCTGCGGGTTTTCAAACAACTCTTCGGGGGTGCCGGTTTGCACAACCTCGCCCATGTTCATGACCACAACAGTATCAGCGAAAGTAAGCGCTTCGGTCTGGTCATGGGTTACGTATATCATGGTTTTGGGGACGCGGTGGTGCAGTTCCTTCAGCTTTGAGCGCAACTGAAATTTCAGATGCGGGTCGATCACGGTCAGCGGTTCGTCAAACAGGATGGCGTTCACGTCTTCGCGCACCAACCCCCGGCCGAGGGAGATTTTCTGCTTGCCATCGGCCGTCAGACCGGAGGCGCGGGTATTCAACATGTCGGTCAAGTCCGTCATTCCTGCAATTTGCTCTACGCGCGGCCGGACCTTGGATTCCGCAACGCCACGGTTGCGTAACGGAAACGCCAGATTATCAAACACGGTCATGGTGTCGTAGACGACAGGAAACTGAAAAACCTGTGCGATGTGCCGCTTTTCCGGCGGCAGGTCGGTAACGTCATCTGTGCCAAACAAAACCTTGCCGTGTGAAGGCTTCAGCAGGCCGGAAATTATGTTCAGCAAGGTGGTCTTGCCACAACCGGACGGCCCCAGCAGCGCATAGGCCCCGCCGTCCTGCCACTCCAGATTCAATTCTTTCAAGGCCCAGTCGTCTGGGGAAACCGGATCAGGCAAATAGCTGTGTTTCAGTTTGGAGAGCGTGATTTTTGCCATATCAATTGCCCTCTTTTGTGCGGCCGTAGCCGACTGTAGGGGCGGCGGAAAGCTTTCCGTCCGGGCTGAAATAGAAGGCGTGCGCCATATCAGCGTAAAGCACGGCGGCAGCACCGGTTTCAAACGGGTGTACCCCATGCACCAGAGAAACCCACTGGTTGCCATAGGATTCAAAATGAATGATGCTTTCAGAACCGGCGAGTTCGGCCACTTTGATGGTGCTTTCCACCGGCACCCAATCAGCCTGTACCTGCACCGGAGAAACATGATGCGGCCGCAGCCCGAGGGTGTATTTCCCATCAGACAATATCGCAGGTGCCGGCCAGCTGAGCGTTTCGGTAAGCCGGCAGACTCCGTTTGAAATTTCAACCGTTGCCAAGTTCATCGGCGGTTCGGAAAAAACGCGTGCCGTATTCAGGTCAACCGGTTCTCGATAGACCCGCTCGGTGGGGCCAAAATCAGTAATCCTGCCTTCGTGCAGGGTTGCGGTGGCCCCGCCCAGCAACAGGGCTTCGGTTGGTTCCGTCGTGGCATAGACAACCACGCAGTCTCTTTCAGCGAACAAACGCGGCAGTTCTTCGCGCAATTCTTCGCGCAGCTTGAAATCCAGGTTTGCAAGTGGTTCATCAAGCAAAATCAGATCGCTGTCCTTCACCAGTGCGCGCGCCATGGCACACCGCTGTTGCTGGCCGCCGGACAGCTCGTCCGGGCGCCGATCCAGCATCTGGCTGATCCGCAGCAATTCGGAAATGTGGGTTACACGCTTTCGGATTTCGTCTTCGGGCAGACGCGCCACACGCAAAGGCGATGCTATGTTTTCGTACACATCGAAATTCGGATAATTGATGAATTGTTGATAGACCATGGACACGTTACGCTTTTGCACCGCTTCACCGGTTACATCCCTGCCATTGAACCAGATCTGACCGCTGGTAGGTTTTTCCAGCCCCGCCATCAGCGTCATCAATGTCGTCTTGCCGGATAGTGTCGTGCCGAGCAGGATGTTGAACTGCCCCGGTTCCAACAAAAGATCGGTCGGGTAAATATGAACCTCGGGGCCAATGGCTTTGCCGACTTGTCTGAGTTCAAGTGTCATGGAATGTCTTCGACCCTTTGGGTATATTTGTAATATGCGCGCAAATCCGGCGCATTTTGAGCAGCAGCCCGGTTGTTGGCGGGCTGCTGCAGGTTTTGGAAAGCCTACTGCTGCCAGCGTGCAATCAGATCCTCATAGGCAATGGTTTGCCCCTGAGGTTTCTCGTTGGCCAGTTTTGGCTTGGGGGCCCCGGGTTGCGACAGCCAGAATTCGGGATCTTTTTCCTCGTTCAGGCGCGGTCCGCAACCGCCATAGGTTCCGGCAGCCTCGTCAGCCCGCTGCATCCGGCCCATGACCTGATCCATTTGTTCGGCCAGACGGTCCATGGCCTGCTGTGGGGTGAAAGCACCGGAATTCACGTCGCCGATATTCTGCCACCACAACTGAGCCAGCTTTGGATAATCCGGGACATTGATGCCGGTCGGAGTCCATAGAACACGATCAGGAGAGCGGTAGAACTCGATCAGGCCGCCCAGTTTCGGAGCGCGGTCCGTGAAGCTCTGGTCGTTCACCGTGGACTTGCGGATAAAAGTCAGACCAACCTGGCTTTTCTTGACATCCACTGTCTTGGAAACCACAAACTGGGCATAGAGCCAGGCTGCCTTGCGCCGGTCAACTGGCGTTGACTTGAACAGGGTCCATGACCCGGCATCCTGATAGCCCAGCTTCTGACCTTCTTCCCAATACGGGCCATGTGGGCTGGGGGCCATGCGCCACAGCGGCATGCCATTGTCGTCCACCGTATTGTTGCCTTCAGATTTTGGCTTGACCATGTCGGCGGTAAAGGCTGTGTACCAGAAGATCTGCTGCGCCACGTTGCCTTGGCTAAGGGCGGGCAATGATTGATAGAAATCATAGTCGGCGGCACCTGGGGGCGCATATTTGCGCAGCCATTCATCCCACTTGCGAATGGCATAGACCGCAGCCGGGCCATTGGCCGCGCCGCCGCGCGAAACAGAAGCACCTGCCGGGTTGCACGAGCCTTCCTCCATGCGAATGCCCCATTCGTCCACCGGGCGGCCATTGGGCAGGCCCTTGTCGCCCTCGCCGGCCATCGACAGCCAGGCATCCGTCATCCGCCAGCCAAGATCAGGGGCGCGTTTGCCGTAATCCATATGGCCATAAACACGAACGCCATCGATTTCCTTGACATCCTCGCTGAAGAATTCGGCGATGTCCTCATAGGCAGACCAGTTCACCGGGACGCCCAGATCATAACCGTATTTTGCCTTGAATTGTTCCTGGAAATCCGGGCGATCAAACCAGTCCTTGCGGAACCAGTACAGGTTGGCAAATTGTTGATCAGGCAGTTGCCAGATCTTGCCATCCGGACCGGTTGTAAAGGAAATCCCCATGAAATCCTCGACGTCCAGCATCGGATCGGTCACGTCTTTGCCCTCACCGGCCATCCAGTCGGTCAGGTTGACGGCAAGTTGCAGGCGCGAGTGTGTGCCGATCAGATCGCTGTCGTTGATATAGGCATCATAAAGGTTCCGCCCGGTCTGCATTTGGGTCTGCACCGCCTGAACCACTTCACCTTCCCCCAGGAGTTGGTGATTGACTTTGATACCGGTGATTTCAAAGAATGCCTTGGCCAGAACCTTGCTTTCGTAGCCATGCGTCGGAATGGTTTCCGACAGCACATTGATTTCCATCCCGGCATAGGGCTTGGCCGCATCAATGAACCATTGCATTTCTTTCATTTGGTCTTCTTTGGACAGGCTGGAGGGCTGAAATTCGTCCTCTACCCATTTTTTTGCTTCTTCCATCCCGGCCCATGCCGGGAATGTGTAAGCACTTAACGCCAGCGCTGCGGCCGACGCCAGAAACAGTTTTTTCATCTATCTTTCTCCTCCCAGATGCGGTTGCCGAGCGACGATTCATTTTGTCGCAGGCCCCGCTGATTCCAAGAAGAATATGAAAAAAAATGAAAAGCAAGCTTGAAGATTCAGAAAAAAACGAAATAAACCGAATGGAAGCGAAAAACTAGGTGAGAAACTTGACGTTACTGCCCCCCCGCCAGATTGACATTCTTGAAATCGCGCGACGTGAAGGCCGGGTGGACGTGGAAGGGCTTGCATCACTATTTGAGGTGACTCCCCAGACAATTCGTAAGGATCTCAACGAGCTATGCGAATTGGAAAAACTGCACCGTGTACATGGCGGGGCCGTTTTCCCGTCCAATACCGTCAATCTTGCCTGGCAGTCCCGGCGTGGGCTTGCCTCTGAGGCGAAGCTTCGAATCGCGCGTGCGACATCTGAAATCATTCCGGATGGCTCGTCACTTATTCTGAATATCGGGACGACGACCGAGGCTGTCGCATTGGAATTGATGCGCCACCGGCATCTGATGGTGGTAACCAACAACCTGAAAATTGCGGCGATTCTCTCGGAAGCGCCGGGTATTGATGTGGCTATTTCCGGTGGAATGGTCCGAAAGGGAGATGGCGGGCTTTTAGGCGCCGCAGCCGTGGATTTTGTGCGCCAATTCAAGGTTGATTACGCGATCATCGGTGCATCTGCCATTGATGAGTCCGGGACACTGTTGGATTTCGACTATAGAGAAGTTCAGGTTTCCAAGGCCATCCTGCAACAGGCGCGTCAGACAATCCTGGTGGCGGATTCCATGAAATTTGAGCGTCGGGCACCGGTGCGGATAGCTGCGCTGGGCGAGATAGATATTTTCGTTACCAACGAACGGCCGCCTGATCCAATTTGTGACCTTTGCCGTGAATCAAAGGTGCGACTGGTTATTGCCGGCGCATCGGAAACAGAAAGCATCCTACCATGACGAAAACACAGGCTGAAGACCTCCCGCATTATGATATCTTTATTCTGGGTGGCGGAATAAACGGGGCCGGTATTGCGCGCGATGCCGTCGGGCGGGGATACACGGTGTGTTTGTGCGAAGCCGGTGATTTTGCCGGTGGAACGTCTTCTGCGTCAACAAAGCTGATCCATGGCGGATTGCGTTATCTTGAGTATTACGAGTTTCGTCTGGTCCGCGAGGCGCTGAAAGAGCGCGAGGTTCTGTGGCGTATGGCACCGCATATCATCCATGCCTTGCGGTTTGTTCTGCCGTATCACAAGGGATTGCGTCCGGCATGGATGCTTCGGCTCGGGCTTTTCATGTATGACCATCTTGGCGGGCGCAAGCTGCTGCCGGCCACAACAACGGTGAACCTTGCAACCGGTCCATTGGGCAAGCCGCTGAAACCGCTTTTCACGAAGGGGTTCGAATATTCCGATTGTTGGGTCGAAGACGCGCGGCTTGTTGTTCTCAACCTGATTGATGCGCAAGAGAAAGGTGCGGATATCCGCGCCCGCACACGCGTACTCAAAGCCCGCAGAAACGGGGACAAAGGCTGGCTGATCGAGACAGAGAACGCCTTTGGACAGCGCGAAACTGTCAGTGCAGCGATGATTGTCAATGCGACTGGGCCCTGGGTGGATCTGGTGCTTCAGCAGGTTTTTGGCCAGAATGACGCCAGGCATGTTCGCCTGGTCAGGGGCAGCCACATCGTTGTGCCCCGGAAATATGATCATGACCGGGCCTATATTTTTCAGAACAGTGATGGCCGGATCATTTTTTCCATTCCCTACGAGGAGGATTTCACCCTGATTGGCACAACAGATGTCGATCAGGGAAGTGAACTGGGCAAACCCGAAATTTCCCGGGAGGAGATCGAGTATCTGTGCGATGCTGCCAGTGAGTATTTCAGTGATCCGGTTCGCCCCGAGGATATTGTATGGACCTATTCCGGGGTGCGCCCCTTATATGACGATGGGGCAAGCAAGGCGCAGGAGGCCACGCGCGACTATGTTCTGAAAACCGATGGGGCAGAGAACGAGCCGGCTTTGCTGAATATCTTTGGGGGAAAGATAACCACCTATCGGCGGCTGGCCGAGTCCGCCATGGAGAAGATAGCGCAATCCATCGGCCGGAAAGGCAAGGAATGGACTGCAAACAGCACCTTGCCCGGCGGAGATTTCGCCGTGCCGGAGTTTGATACGGTTGTTCGGAATTTTCACCGCGAGTTTCCTTTCGTGCCACAGGATGTGATGCGCCGGTTTGTACGTCTGTATGGAACCCGCACGGGGATGATTCTTCAGGATGTGATAAAGATCGAAGATCTCGGGCGTGATTTCGGGGCAGGGATGTACGAGGCGGAAATCCGCTATCTGGTTGCCCATGAATGGGCCCGTGAAGCAACAGATGTATTGTACAGACGCACCAAGCGCGGGTTGCACATGAGCGAAGATCAAAGGGCGGACGTGGCGGCCTTCATGAAAACATTATGAATTCAGGCAAACAGGCCGGGGAAATCTGGCGAGAAGTCTGGAAACAGCTTGTCGAGCGAGTTGGCATGCATGTGTCTGGTCATGATTTCGGCCAACACGTGCCGGTAGTCGGTGGTGATGGCAAGATCGGCCCCATCGTCCAGCGCGTCGTTTTTCAGCCCCGGCCATTGACCCAGCATTTGCCCGCCTCTGATGTTGCCGCCCAGAACCATCATGGCGTTGCCATGCCCGTGATCCGTTCCCCCGGATCGGTTGGCGCGCAAGCGGCGGCCAAATTCGCTCATCATCACCAGGGTTGTCCGGTCGCGCAGGTTGCCAAGGTCGCGCCAGAAAGCCATGACAGCGCTTGAAAGATCCCTTGTTTGGCGTGCAAAATCGTCGGTTTGGTCAAAATGTGTATCCCATCCGCCAAAATCCACGGTTGCAACCCGCAATCCCAGGTCAAGCTTGATGGCCTGCGCCAGTGTCATCAGTGATCGGGCCAGTTCGTTATCTTCCGGATAGGCAATATCTGGCGTATATTGGTCAAGCTCATCGGTTTCCTTGTTCCAAAGCCGGCTTTCCAGGGCTTCACTCAGGGATATCAGTTTTTCAACCGGGGCTCCCAGAACCGGATGGTTGCCAAAACCGGTTCGAAGCCGCTGGCGCAGCAGGGGCGATACGTCATACCCCGCAGCCAGGATAAGCTGTTCCATTTCCTCGGCGACAGCAACATTGGCGGCGCCGGCTATGCTTTCCGGTGCTGCGCTGCCCACCGCCAGTGCCGGCAAAATCCCCTCGGGGTCATTCATGTCCAGCCAGCGCCCCAACCAGCCGCCAGACGCGCCCGCTTTGGCGGCGCGCTCCATCCGGTCTTCGGCGTCAAAATGGCTGCGCGTTCCATCCACCAGGCCGGTTGCATGGATCACTGCCAGTTCGTTGGCATCGTAAAGTTCTGACAGTTCCCGGGCCTGCGCATGAAAGCGAAAATCGACATCCGCCGCCGGGTTGTTCAGGCTGTGGCCAGAATCATCGCCGTCACGCAGAACACGCAAACGCGGTGGGCGGGCCGCGATATAGTCGCTGTCACCACTTGGGGCAATCAGGTTCAGCCCATCTGCGCCGCCGCGCAAAAACAAAACAACAAGGATTGGATCAGCCATGATGCCCCCTTCCTAGCGAAACAAAAATTCGGGGGTGAGGGAAAGCGCCGCAACCATGGCTTCGTTTATCCATTCCACCGAGTCCGGATCCGGGTCGATTTCCTCGTCCGGATCGATATCGTAAAGATCGAAAAGGGCTTGCATGTCAGGCGCCGGCAATCCGAACCTGTCCCCCCAGTAATGCGCAAGATCCTGATAGACGGTGACAGTTTCGGGCAGGCGGCGCAAAACCGGGTCGCTTGCGTCCATCCATTCCGCATGGGCGCCCAAGGCAAGCGAAACCGTACCACTTATCGCATGCGTGTTCGCCCAGTCGCGGGTCCTGTCCGAATGACCCGTCGGAGGCCGAACCTGATGCTGGGTCCAGCCGGCACGTGCAAGTTCCCAATAGATGGCATCGGATCGTGGTGAAACCTGTGCCTCGGTGGCGCGGAACAGGGCAGCTACGAATTCGAAGGGGCGCCGCAGTTTTCCGGCAGGTGTGGCCGTATATTCGCTGTGCAGGACAATGGCACGGATGGTTTGGGCAATCTGGTCCTCGGCATCCCTGGCATCGTGAAACACTTTGGCGATGGCCCCCAGATAGGTTGAAGACGGCGCCTCAACCCCGAGTGCACGCAACAGTTTCCCCGAAACGAAATGGGCGGTTCCGGGATGCGCCGCGAGAATGTCCAGAACGGTTTCGCCATCTTTCAACGGGGCGCTGTTGGCTGGCAGTTCGCGCCCCAGAACGCGCTTCTGATAGGGGTCATGCCAGCTTTCGAAATAGGCGAACCGTCCGGTCTCCGGTGCATAGGTGTTCTCATCCAACTCGCGCCCGTCGCCAATGCTCCAGCCGGTCAGGGCGCGTGCGACTTCGTAGACGTCCTGCTCGATATAGCCTTCTGCCAGGCCTGCCTTCACCCCGGGGACATCCTTCCAGTTCTGGTATTTGTCGTTGAAATAATTCTCTGCCCCGAGTGTATGCAGTTCCATCAGTTCGCGGGCATAGTTTTCATTGGCGGGGCTGGCGCGGGATTCGTCATTGTTCAGATAGGCAAGCATCGAAGGGCTTTTTGCGACATGTCCCAGCAAACGGCGAAAATTGCCAAAGGCGTTTTCACGCATGCCCCTGTCATATTCCGGGAAGAATACCGCAGTCAGTTCGCTTTTCAGGGCATTGACACTGAAATGTTCGTGCCAGAAAGCTGTCATGACCTCGCGCAGTTGTGCAGTGGCATGGACAGCGCGGACAAGCGAGGCGGCAATCACTTCATTGGCCGGGCGTTCGCGTTCGCTAAAGGCGATCGGCTTGTCAAAATCCAGCAGATACAGCAGGTCGGCCGGATCCTTGTCGAGCAGGCTGATCGGCCGGTGTTCGGACAGGGCGGGCCAGGTCTCTCCATCTTCGGTGCGGCCCGCCTCGTACTCGATCAGCAATCTGGTGGATCTTATCCGGTCTTCCAGGGCCGGGTCTCTGGCGGGAAGGGAAAGCTGCGTGTTCAGCCAGTTCTCCAGCCCTGCTTCCCTGAACTCCGATCGTGATTGCCTGGTGGCACCATAGGTGAGGCGGTTCAGAAAAAATGTGGCCTCATCTTCTGGCGGTGTTTCGGCCTTGACGGATTGTCTGGTGGCAATTGAAGCCAGGGCAAAACCAACTAACCCCTTGTGAAACTCGCGACGCGTCAGCATGTAATCTGTACCGAACCTGTTGAAACCACGGTAATGTTAGTCCTCCGTGTACGGCTCTGGCAAGCCGGATAGATTTGTTATGGCAAGGAACCGCCAGATTCATTCCGGTTCAAAACCATGTATCAGCTGACGCAATCCCATCAGCGCCCCGGCAGCCATCGCGGCCAGCGAAACCGGAGCCGACCAGGCGAGGGTTGAGAACCCGGAAACACCCTGACCTATGGTGCAGCCCATCGCCACGACTCCGCCGATGCCCATCAGCGCAGCACCGGTCACCTGCCGGCCAAGTTCGCGCGGATCTTCACAGGCTTCCCACTGAAAATCATGCCGGATGGCTGAACCGATGAACGCCCCCAGCATGACCCCAAGAACGGATCCGACCGAAAACTCCAGCCCGCCGGCCGATGATGTCATGAGATAGAGCAGGGTGCGCCCGAGCGGGGCAACAAATGTGTGGCCTTGCACTACCGTCTCGCCAAAGCTTATTTCCCGCAGGTAACTGGTTCCCCAAAAGGCGGAAACAACCGACAGGCCGATCATGACAGCCCAGAAAATCCGGCTGGGCTGGGCCCGAAGCCGGGCATCTGCCAGCCCCCAAAGAATGAAAACTGTCGAGATGGACAGTGCAACCACCATGGGGCTGAGCGGTGTCATCGAGGCAAGATCATAGGCAATACCGCTGGCCCCGTCTGCGTTTTCAACCGGAAAAAGCTTTAGACGTATTCCGGAAAGTGGCCCGTTCAAGGTGATGAATCCGAAAATGGCCATGACAACGAGCAGAACCAGCGCCCGCAGGTCTCCGCCACCAAAGCGCGTCAGGGCGCTATAGCCGCAGTTCCCCGCCAGGGCCATTCCATAGCCAAAGACAAGCCCACCAAATATGCTGGCAATCGGGTTCCATTTGATCTGGTGGTAGATTGTTTCGGCTAGGTCAAGACGCCCTGTCGAGACCAGCATGTGCACGCCGGCAATGGCGACCCCGAGTACAATGCCCCACATGCGCAAGCGGCTCTGATCCTGGCCATATACGGCTGATTCAAGTGCGCCCAATGTACAAAAATGCGCCAGCCGGCCAGCCAGACCCAGGACAACGCCACCAAAAAGGCCTAGCAAAGCTGCTGCGGCACCATACGGCAGGGTTTCCATCTGATCCTCCTGGCCAGGCCAGGAGCCTGGTTCTTATTCCTGTTTCGCGTCCTGGGTGGGGGCGCAGAACATTTCATAGAGCAATTCAATTGTTTGCCGGGCTTTGCCGCTGGCCAAGGAATAGTAAATGGTTTTTCCCTCGCGTCTATAGGAAACCAGTCCTTCCAGACGCAACCGCGCCAGTTGCTGGCTGACCGATGCCTGTCGGGCAGACAATAAATGCTCCAACTCCGTTACAGTTTTCTCTCCGGAACTGAGATGGCACAATATCATCAAACGGCCTTCGTGTCCCAGTGCTTTCAGGAATGACGAAGCTTCTTGCGCGTGGCCGCCCATATTGTCAGTGTCTACGCTTCCACGGTCTTTGGCAATGCTTGGGGATATCAGGTTCCCCAGCCCTTTCATGATTGCATCCATATCAGCGTCCTCTTTCCTAAAACCCGATTTCGTCTTCAATTGCGTCGATTCCGGCACGTGCGCAGGCATCGTCAAATTCCGGTTGTGGTGCTCCTGAAACCCCGATTCCACCAACCACACTGCCGGCACTTTCGATCGGCACCCCGCCACCCAATGCAAGTGGCATTGAAAGATCGCGGATGGCTGAGGCCGGCGTGCCCGGTTGTGTTGCATCGGCCAGCGCCAGTGTCGGCTGGCGAAAGCTGACGGCGGTCCAGGCCTTGCGAAAGGCCGTTTCCGGCACATTGTTCCCGGCCAGTTGGTCGCGGATAAAAACCTGTGGCAGCCCGAACCGGTCAACAACACTGACACCGACCTGATAGCCTTGCGCCCGGCAGTTCTCCATGGCCGCGACTGCGGCACGCAATGCAATTTCAGGTTTCAAAACTTTGAACGTCACAAAAGGATCATCTTGTGCAATGGCCGGCGCGGCCATGAGAATTGCGGCAAGAAAGGCAGGCAAGCGCTTCATGCTCCGGGATCCCTGCGTTTTTCGGCGGGAAGTTTCTGGATCATGCTGTCCAGCATCCACCAGAACATTTCGTCTCCGCCATAGCCCTCAATGCGGGCGATCTCTGTATTGCCGTCAAGCAGAACGAAGGTCGGCGACAATGTCGGGCGCGAGGTCAGTTGCAGTTCTTTTGGCAAATGCCCGTCCATATCCAGTATCGACAGCGGGGCGATGCGCCCCTCTGTTGTCTTGGGATAGATCGGCTTGATTTCGGCTTTCCATTTCTGGCAATAGAAACAACCATGACGGTCGAACATGATCAGCCGCACGTCCGCGACCGATGAGGTTGCCATCAGAAAAAGTCCTGCCAGACCAACCAGCAGCGACTTGGCAAAAAGAGTCATTGACCCGCCCCTTTCTAACATATCAATATTATAATGTGTTTTGACTGGTGTCGCAAGCTTTGCTGAATGCGACCAAGGGAGGGCGAATGTTCGATATAACCTATGGCGGTGCGGCGCTGGCTGGCCTGCTGGCCTTTTTTACCCCCTGCATTCTGCCAATGGTACCGTTTTATCTCAGCTATATGGCCGGAATATCCATGGCAGAACTGCAAGGTGAGGACCGCATCGCTCCAGGTGCGCAGCGCCGGCTCGTGATTTCGGCTTTTTTGTTCGCGCTGGGCGTCACCACCATTTTCACGCTGATGGGTATGGGGGCAACCGCGCTGGGCCAGGGATTTCGCGAATGGATCCCTGTACTCAAATATGTAGCGGCCGGGCTGATCCTTCTGTTCGGGTTGCATTTTCTGGGGGTGTTGCGAATTCCCCTGCTGATGCGCGAGGCCAGAATTGAAAGCCGACGCGACCCGTCTACGGCCTTTGGGGCGTATGCCATGGGGCTTGCCTTTGGATTTGGCTGGACGGCCTGTGTCGGCCCGGCACTGGCGACGATCATGATGATGGCAAGCGTCAAGGATACCCTGTGGCAGGGTGGCTCCCTGTTGCTGGTCTTTGGCCTGGCCATGACCGCGCCTTTCGTTGCCGCGGCCTTTTTTGCAAAACCGTTCCTTCGCTGGGTAAGACAAAATCGCAAATACATGGGGCTGGTCGAAAAGGGGATGGGGATAATGCTGATCGTCTTTGCAGTACTGATCGCAACAAATTCGATGGGATACATTGCAAATGCAATGATTCGCTGGTTCCCGTCTTTTTCGACACTGGGGTGATGATTTCCCGGAAAATGGAGGACACGATGCGTAGAATTTTACCACTGTTTGCGGCTATTCTGATGATGGCCACACAGGCCCCGGCGGTTGAGTTGGGGGAAGACGGGCTGCACAAACCGGAATGGTTGCACACAACCTTCAAGGACATGCGCGAAGACCTAGCCGAAGCAGAGTCACAAGGCAAACGGCTGCTGATCATGTATGAGCAGCGCGGATGCATCTACTGCACCAAGATGCACGAAGAAATTTTCCCCGACCCCGAAATAGATGCGCTGCTGAAAGACCGGTATTTCGTGGTTCAGATGAATTTGTTCGGTGACGAGGAAGTCACTGATTTTGACGGAACAACTCTGCCTGAAAAGGATATGGCGGTGCGTTGGGGTGTCTTGTTCACACCGACGCTCATGTTCATGCCGGACAGAATGCCCGAAGGCGGCAAAGCCTCGGAGGCGGCCGTTGTCACCATGCCCGGGGCTTTTGGAAAATTCACAACCAAGGCCCTGCTGACCTGGGTGTTGGACAAGGGCTATGAGGGTGACGAGCATTTTCAGAAATATCTGGCCCGGATTGTTGCGGCCGAAAAAGGCTGATGAAACAGTTTGCCGGGTAATAAATGGAAAGTTACATTCACAAAATGATATTTATTGTTGCATCTATATGTATGCATCGACTAGGCTTGATTCCGGAGGACTGAATCATATGGGAGGAAACGCAATGAAGCGAGCTATGCTAGGCATGGCCATGATAGTCGCAGGCTCAATTGCAGCCAGTGCGGCAGAGATTGCACCAGAAAAAGTCGAATTCAAAGACGGTGCGGTCGAAGTGTCCTTAACCGGTGTGGCGGGCGATCCTGCTGCCGGACGCAAGGTGATTGGCACGAAAAAACTTGGCAACTGTGTTGCCTGTCACCAGATCACGGAGATGAGCGACGTTCCCTTCCATGGGGAAATCGGCCCGTCTTTGGACGGTGTTGGAAGTCGTTACTCCGAGGCTGAACTGCGCGGTATCATTGTTGATGCCAAGCACACCTTCGAAGATACGATCATGCCGTCATTCTACAAGACCGGCCCGTATATCCGGCCCGGTAAAGCATTCACGGGCAAAGCACCTGACGGGCCTCTTCCGCCGCTATTGACGGCGCAGCAGGTCGAAGATGTTGTCGCCTATCTGATGACGCAGAAATAATCCCCCACAGGGTTTCCGATAGATAACAGGAGAAAATGTATGGAACTGACGAGACGCAATGCACTGGCCATGGGTGCCGGCGCGTTCGCGGCCACGCTTCTGCCGCTTGAAGCTTTTGCGACGCCCGAAGCGACGCAAGAGGCGATTGCCGCGTTTACAGGTGGTGCGGACATCGGCGAAGGCGGCATTACGCTGACGGCCCCTGAAATTGCGGAAAACGGGAATACCGTCCCGATTTCGGTGGATGCCCCCGGTGCAGTTGAAATCGTTGTGATGGCTGAGAAAAACCCCGACCCGGCTGTTGTCACGTTCAAATTCGGTCCGATGTCTGGCGCCCAGGCGGCATCTACCCGGATCCGTTTGGCGGGAACGCAGGACATTATCGCGGTTGCCAAAATGGCGGATGGCAGTTTTGTCAAAACGTCCAGCACCGTAAAAGTAACAATCGGCGGCTGCGGCGGCTAATTCAAAGGAGACAGGAAAAATGGCATCTGGTGTTAAACCCCGCGTCAAAGTTCCAAAGAAAGCTAAGGCCGGCGATACAATTACGATCAAAACCCTGATCAGCCACAAAATGCATTCAGGGCGCCGCAAAGATAAATCCGGAAATCTTATTCCGCGTGATATCATCAACCGCTTCACCTGCGAGTTCAACGGCGAAAGTGTTCTGGAAGTTCTTCTGGAGCCTTCCGTTTCAACAAACCCGTATTTCGAGTTTGACGCAAAAGTTCCGGAATCCGGCGAGTTCAAATTCACTTGGTACGACGATGACGGGTCGGTTTATGAAACCGCCAAGAAAATCGAAGTTGCCTGAGGGTGGAGCTCGCAGAATAGGGAGGATAAAATGAAAAACAGATCGCTGAAAGGCGCATTTGGTTTGGCAACCGTAACGGTTTTGGCATTTGGAGCCGTTTCAGCTATGGCTGAGACGCCTCCGAAAAAGGCAGAGCTTGTTGTCAATGAAGACACAAAACTGGTAACCGAAACAACGCCGAAAGAAGGCATATCCAATCTGGAAAAAGCCTATGATGGCTGGCGCTTTCGCTCTTCTGAAACCCAGGCGGTTCAGGCGGACGATTTTGACAATCCCGGAATGATTTTTGTCGATCAGGCTCTGGACCAGTGGAACGCGGTAGACGGGACAGAAGGAAAATCCTGTGCCTCATGCCACGGAACACCGGAAGAGAGCATGAAAGGCGTTCGGGCATCCTATCCGAAATGGGATGATTCCATGGGCAAGGTTGCCACGATCGAAATGGAAATCAACAACTGCCGGACAAATCGCATGGGGGCCGAGGCCTGGAAATACACCGGTGGCAAAATGACCGCGATGAATGCCTTGATCACATTGCAGTCTCGTGGAATGCCGGTTGATGTTGCGATTGATGGCAAGGCCAAGCCAACCTGGGAACATGGCAAGGAAATGTATTACACCCGCACAGGCCAGTTGGAACTGTCCTGCGCAAGCTGCCATGAACAGCACTATGGTGATCGCATCCGTGCTGAAATTCTCAGTCAGGGCCAGATCAACGGGTTCCCGGCCTATCGTCTGAAGAACGGCAAGCTGAACAGCATTCATGCCCGTTTCAAAGGCTGCGTCCGTGATACCAGGGCAGAGACATACAAGCCTGGGAGCGATGATTTCGTTGCGCTCGAGCTTTATGTTGCCTCACGCGGTAACGGCCTGTCCGTGACCGGACCTTCGGTGCGGAACTAAACCTCTTGCTCTGCCCCTCTTGGTGGGGCAGAGCGCATCATTCTTTTGTCCATTTATCAGAAGTTATGCACCACGGATGGGCTGTTGTTGTCTCTCCGGCAGATGGTGTCACCGAAACGAACCAGGAGAGTGAACTATGATTTCGCGCCGTGATTTTTTGCAGGCAACGGTTGCCGCTTCGGCCATATATGGGGTGTCCGGTGTGGGCAATTGGGCCCGTTTGGCTGCCCAACAGGCCTTGACCCAGGATCAATTGCTGAATTTTGATACCTTCGGCAATGTGACCCTTATCCATGTTACAGACATCCACGGGCAGTTGAAGCCGACCTATTTTCGCGAACCGGAAATCAACCTTGGTGTTGGCCAGGTAAAAGGCAAACCACCGCATGTGACCGGTGAAGATTTCCTGAAAATGTTTGATCTGAAACCCGGAACGCCGGAAGCCTACGCTCTGACATATGTCGATTTTGTTTCGCTCGCCAAAACCTATGGCAGAATGGGCGGGCTGGATCGTGTCGCGACCGTGATCAATTCCATTCGTGCCGATCGCCCCGACGCATTGCTGCTGGATGGCGGCGATACCTGGCATGGCTCTTACACCTGCCTCAAGACCGATGCGCAGGATATGGTCAACGTGATGAACAAACTGAAACCCGATGCCATGACCTTCCACTGGGAATTCACGCTGGGTTCGGACCGGGTTCGCGAAATCGTCGAGGGTCTGCCGTTCGCCGCCATGGGGCAGAATATTTTTGACAATGAGTGGAATGAACCTTCGGAAGATTTCGTAGATTATGAAATCTTTGAGCGGGGCGGTGTCAAGATTGCCGTTATCGGTCAGGCCTTCCCCTATATGCCAATTGCCAACCCCGGCTGGATGTTTCCGGAGTATTCCTTTGGCATTCACGATGAGCGGATGCAGGAAATGGTTGATGAGGTGCGCGGGGCGGGTGCAGACCTTGTTGTCTGCCTCAGCCACAACGGTTTTGATGTGGACCGCAAGATGGCCAGCAAAGTCACGGGGATCGACATTATCCTGACCGGCCACACCCATGATGCGCTGCCCGAGCCGGTCATGGTTGGCGATACGATGCTGATAGCATCAGGGTCTAACGGCAAGTTTGTAACACGTCTTGATCTGGACGTGCGCGATGGCCGCATGATGGGCTTCCGGCACAAGCTGATCCCGGTCTTCTCGGATGTCATCGAGGCGGACAAAGACGTTGCAGCCGCAATTGATGCCGAACGCGCGCCCTATGAGGCGGAAATGGCCGAAGTTCTGGGCCATACCGACAGCCTGATCTACCGTCGTGGTAATTTCAACGGTACGTGGGATGATCTGATATGCAACGCCCTGATTGAAGAGCGCGAGGCCGATATTGCCCTTAGCCCAGGGTTTCGTTGGGGGCCGAGCCTGATTCCCGGAGATCCGATCACCCGCGAAGACCTGTATAATGCGACCTCGATGACCTATCCGAATGCCTATCGCTCGGAAATGACCGGCGAAACAATCAAGGTCATTCTCGAAGATGTGGCAGACAATCTTTTCAACCCCGATCCCTATTACCAGCAAGGGGGTGACATGGTGCGTGTGGGTGGCATGGGCTACCATATTGATGTCAGCAAACCACAGGGGTCACGGCTGAGTAACATGACCCTGTTGAAAACCGGAGAAGCCATTGATCCGGCTAAGAAATATGTCGTGTCCGGCTGGGCTTCGGTCCGTGAGGGCACCGAGGGCCCGCCAATCTTTGAGGTGGTTGAAAACTATATCAAACGTGTTGGTACCGTCCATGTTGACCCCAACAAATCAGTCAAAGTAAGCGGCGCCTGAGTGATGCGTCAAGACGCGCATGGACATATTCAGGTTTCCTAATGTAACCAAAGCCAACTTCGAAAAGGAGGAGGAGGCAATGACCAAGAATTCAGGAGCAGGGGCGACACGCCGTGGATTTCTGAAGGCCGGCCTGGCTGCAGGTGGAGCGCTGGCAGCGGGCAGAACCGCATCAGCGGCAACCAGTGATCCGGCGATTACCGAAATACAGCCGTGGAACAGTGAATCCGGCGACCCGGTGGATTTTGCCCCTTACGGCAAGCCCTCGGAATATGAGAGCGAGGCCATACGGCGTTCGGTTCCCTGGCTGACGGCTGATCCGATCTCCTCGATCAACTTTACGCCTTTGCATAAACTGGACGGCACGATCACACCAAACGGTTTGTGCTTTGAGCGCCACCATGCCGGGGCGGCCCATGTGGACCCGTCCAAACACCGCCTGATGATCAACGGGCTGGTCGACAAGCCTCTTGTTTTCACCATGGAAGATCTGATGCGGTTCCCGCGTGAGAACTACATCTACTTTCTGGAGTGTGCGGCCAATTCCGGCATGGAATGGCGTGGTGCCCAGTTGAATGGTTGCCAGTTCACCCACGGAATGATCCATAACGTCATGTACACGGGCGTTCCGCTGCGTCTGTTGCTTGAAGAGGCCGGCGTGAAAACGAACGGCAAATGGCTGCTGGCCGAAGGGGCTGATGCCAGTGCGATGACACGCTCGATCCCGATTGAAAAAGCAATGGATGACTGCCTGGTTGCCTTCAAGATGAATGGCGAGGCCCTGCGGGTTGAGCAAGGCTACCCCCTGCGCCTGGTGGTTCCCGGCTGGGAAGGCAATATGTGGATCAAATGGCTGCGCCGCTTTGAGGTGGGGGATCAGCCATGGCAACAGCGCGAAGAAACCAGTAAATATACGGACTTGCTGGAAGACGGAAAGGCGCGGCGCTTTACCTGGGTCATGGATGCCAAATCGGTGATCACCAGCCCCAGCCCACAGGCGCCGATCACGCATGGCAAAGGTCCGACCATTGTGACCGGCATTGCCTGGTCCGGCCGGGGTACGGTTCCGCGTGTGGATGTGACCATTGACGGCGGCAAGAACTGGTACAAGGCCCGTATGGCCGGCCCCAGCATGGATAAGGCCATGCACCGCTTTTATTTCGAGTTCGATTGGGATGGCCGCCCGCTCTTGCTGCAAAGCCGGGCCCATGACAGTACCGGATATGTACAGCCGACCAAGGATGAGTTGCGCAAATTCCGGGGGGTGAACTCGATCTATCACAATAATGGTATCCAGACCTGGTATGTGAATGAAAAAGGAGAGGCTGAAAATGTCGAAATTTCTTAAGACAACAGTCGCGGCTTCTCTGGCGTCCGCGTTCTTTTCCAGCGCCGTTCTGGCCGAACCTCTGGGGTTGGGCCGGCAGGCAACCGATGAGGAAGTGGCCGCCTGGAACATTGATATCCGCCCCGATGGGCAAGGGCTTCCGGTTGGCCGCGGAAATGTGGCGGACGGTGAGGAAATCTTTGCCGAGAACTGCGCTATCTGCCACGGCGATTTCGGCGAAGGTGTTGATCGTTGGCCGGTGCTGTCCGGCGGGCAGGGCTCGCTTACAGATGCCCGGCCGGTGAAAACCATCGGGTCATATTGGCCATATCTTTCAACGGTTTATGACTATATTCACCGGGCGATGCCTTTTGGAAACGCACGTTCTCTGTCCGATGATGAAATCTATGCCATCGTGGCCTATCTTCTCTACGTGAACGATATGGTTGATGATGACTTTGAGCTCAGCAACGAGAATTTCACATCTATCAAAATGCCGAATGAGCCGAATTTCTTCATGGATGATCGGGACACGACAGAAGTTCCGGCATTTTCACATGATGTTTGCATGGAAAACTGCAAGCCGGAAGTGGAGATCACCAAAAGGGCAGCGATTGTTGATGTGACACCGGAAGAGACAGCGGCAAAGGCCGCCGCACAAGATGCCAAAGCCGAAGAGAGTGCGCCGGCCGCCGCTGATGGCCAGACCACAACCGAAGCAGCGGCAGAACCGGCCGCAACCGAACAGGCAACAGATGCTCCGGACCCGGAACTGATTGCCAAGGGTGAAAAGGTTTTCAAGAAGTGCAAGGCCTGTCACCAGATCGGCGAGGGGGCATCAAACAGAACCGGGCCTATCCTGACCGGTGTTGTCGGCCGGCCCGCGGCCTCGGTTGAGGGTTTCAAATACTCAAAGGGCATGAAGGAAATGGCCGGTGAAGGGCTGATATGGGATGAGGCCAATCTTGATCAGTTTCTCACCAAGCCCAAGGCCTTTGTAAAGAAAACCAAAATGGGTTTTGCCGGCTTGAAGAAGGAAGGCGATCGTGCGGCGATCATTGCCTACCTGAAGTCGGTTGCGCCATAAGGTTGCGCAGATACAGGCAAGCCGGAAAACCCGTCGCTTTGAAAAAGGCGGCGGGTTTTCGTTTTATATCGCTTTGGTGAAATCGCCTAACTGCGCCCACCGCAAAACATGGTGTAAACCAGATCAATCATTTTCCGCGCTTTTGGATCTGACAGGGCATAATACATGGTTTTGCCTTCACGACGGCAGGTCACCAGCCCCTCGTTTCTCAGCCGTGAAAGCTGTTGGCTGACGGCGGCCTGACGCGAAGACAATAGTTGCTCCAGTTCTGTCACGGAGCGTTCCCGCGAACAGAGGTAACAAAGGATCATCAAACGCCCCTCATGGCTCAGGGCTTTCATGAAATTGGAGGCGGTTTCTGCCTGCCCCACCATTGTGTCCGCATCTACCGGTTCCGGGTAGTTTTCACTGATCTTTTCAACCGAGGCCATCACTCTTGGCATCCTTTTTTCGCGCGCATGCAGTTCGTCGGGCTTTTCTAACAAAATTTCTAACTGATTGCGAGAGCGTCGCAATTTCGTGATCTGCCGCGATTTTTCCGCCCAGAAATTCACAAGCCCTGACGCGAGGGAGACGTCGCGCGAAAGACGATCAGACAGACGGCCATCAACAGCATCGACAGTAAAAACGGCGCGCCCGGTAAATAGACAGGTGCCTCTGACCCGCTGAAAAATGCGAAGGTTTGCGTCATGAGAAGGGGGGAAAGGATCATGCCGACCGAACTGACACTGGACAACAGCCCCTGCAACTCACCCTGCTGGTTGTCGGCAACGCGGCGCGACATTATGCCTTGCAATGCTGGTGTTGCAATGCCGCCCAGGGCCGCAAAAGGTGTAAAGGCCAGAATAATCCAGCCGTTGGGGATGAGGGCGATCAGAAAGAAGGCGATAATGCTCAGTGTGAACCCGAGCCTGACAGTTCGTTCCTCGCCCAGACGGGGCAGTATTGCACGGATAAGCCCTCCCTGAACCAGGGCTACAGAGACACCGAACAATGCCAGGGAATAGCCGACCATAGCCGGGGACCAATCAAATTTTTCCCGGGTGAAATAGGCCCATACCGCCGGATAAACGAAAAAGGCGATCTGGTTCAGAAACACCACGACCAACAAGGTCCGCAATCCGGATAACCGGCCGATTTGCCGCAGCGCCCCCAAGGGATTGGCCCGCCGCCATTCAAAGGGGCGCTGCAGATCTTTTCGCAGGCTTTCCGGCAGAACAAGGACACCAAAGAAAAAATTTGCCAGAGCAAGGGCCGCCGCCCCGACAAAGGGCGCACGCGGGCCAAAGGCGGCCAACAGCCCGCCCAGAACCGGCCCCAGGACAAATCCGACACCAAAGGCAGCACTTACAAGGCCAAAATTCTTGGCCTTTTCTCCGGGTTTTGAGACATCCGCGATAAAGGCCGTGGCGGTAGATTGTGTCGCGGATGAAATTCCGCCGAAAATGCGCCCGGCAAGCAATAGCCAGACCGTTCCGGCAAGTGCCATCACCAGATAATCCAGCGCCATGGTGAACATCGAGATCAGCAGCACCGGCCGGCGGCCAAACCTGTCGGACAGATTACCGACAACCGGCGAGAAGAGAAACTGCATCACCGCAAAGGACGTGGCCAGAACGCCCCCCCACATGGCTGCATGTGCCAGATCAGAGCCGGTGACATCCCGGATAAGGTCCGGCATCACCGGCATGATGATGCCAATGCCCATCGCATCAATCACCAAGGTGATGATGATGAATATCAGGGGCAGGCGGTCGGGCATGAAGGGATCCTGTGCGCGGTGAGTCCACGACACTTAGAAAGCTGAACTGAATAGTTCAAATAGTTTTTGCGGTGCGGGCAAAGTTTTCCGCGTTCTCAGGGGCGCGGCCCAATTGCAGTTCGGGCGAAAAAACTGCGGTCAGATCCAATTCCGGCCAACGTGCTTTTGCCAATTGCCGCAACGGATGCGCTTCCAGTTTAGCCTGCCTGCAAAGCTCTTTCACCGCTTTCTGGGCGTCCGGCCGCGGCATTACCCGGCTCAGTGAAAAACTGAGTGATTCCGCATAAATCTGATCTGTCCCGTCATTCAGGTGCGCAGCCATCCTGTCAGGGTTGGGCCGCAACGCAGGGCTGATCTCCTGCGCGGCCGAGAGGGCGCGGGCGCAGCACATGCAGATCTGCGGCAGATTCAGCCACTCAAGCATCCAGGCCGCCCCGTCGCGTTGTTCCCGGTGTAGAACCGCCCCATGCATGGCCCCGTTCAGCGCAAGGATATGCCGTGACAGCGTGACCAGCAAAGACGGCAAGACAGGGTTGCTTTTTTGCGGCATGGTTGAGGAACCACCGCCTGTTTCCAGCGTGACTTCACCGATCTGGCTGTGGGTCAACAGCAACAGATCCTCACCCATCTTGCCCAGGCTGCATGTCAGGTTTGTCATCCAGCCGGACAGCTCGGCCAATGTGTCGCGCTGACTGTGCCAACTGCCGTCTGCCTTCTCCAGCCCCAGAGCGCGGGCCAGTTGCTCGGTCAGTTCCGGCCCTTTGTCGCCAATGACGGAAAGCGTTCCGGCTGCCCCGGACAGGCTGATCTGCAACAGGCGCGGCTTCAGTTCCAGCAGGCGCAACCGATGGCGCAGCAGGGGCTGGCCCCAACTTGTAACCACCGCCCCGAATGTGGTGGGCGTGGCGGTCTGCCCCCAGGTGCGGGCCGGCATGACCAGATGCGCGTGTCTTCCGGCAAGCAGGCCAAGGGCGCGGATCAATGCAACAAGGCGCGCGTCCAGAATGGTCAGAACCTGACGCAGGCGCAAAACCAGACCGGTGTCCATAATGTCCTGTGACGTGGCCCCCCAGTGGACAAACTGGGCATGTTCCGGGGCGTCCATGGCCTTGCGAAAGGCCTGCACCAGCGCCGGAACCGGAACGGCCGATCGCCCGGTTTCGGTGGCAAGCCCGCCCGGGTCGATCTGCAATTCAAGGCTGGCGCGGTGGATGAATTCGCCGCTTTCTTCAGGAATGATCCCCAGCTTGCCCTGGGTCTTGGCCAGTGCCCCTTCCACCAGCAGCATGGCGCGCACCTCTGCGCTGTCACTGAACAGCTTTCCGACTTCGGCATCATGCAGAAGATGGCGGTAGATTTCACTGTCGAACGGCGAGGCCGGCATGTCAGTTTCTCCTCAGGCCCAGAATTTCGCGCGCCTGCAACGGAGTCGCAACCGGCCGGTTGTATTTGTCGCACAGATCAACCGCGCGTTTGACAAGGGCGGCATTGGATGGGGCAAGGGTTTTGCGATCTATCCGCATGTTGTCCTCCAGACCTGTGCGCGTGTGGCCGCCGGCCGCAATGGACCATTCGTTTACAACGATCTGCCCCGGGCCGACACCCGCGCCGCACCATTGGGCGTCAGGGGCAAGCCGTGCCAGTGTTCTGACATAGAAATCAAACACCTGCCTGTCCACCGGCATCGCGTTTTTCACACCCATGACGAACTGTACATAAAGCGGCGCATTCAGCCGCCCGTCTGTAGCCATCTTGACAGCCTGAAAAATATGGCTGAGGTCAAAGGCCTCTATTTCCGGCTTTATGTCGTATTTTTGCATTTCAGCCGCCAGCCAATCCACCAGATCGGGCGGATTTTCGTATACCCGGGTCGGAAAATTGTTGGACCCGACCGAGAGAGAGGCCATGTCCGGCCGCAGGCTCAGCATTCCACCACGCGCCTTGCCGGCACCCGAACGCCCGCCGGTGGACAATTGTATGATCATACCGGGGCAGTGTGTTTCGATCGCCGCCTTGAGGCGGGCGAAACGCTCGGGATCGGATGTCGGTGTCCCATCATCTTCGCGCACGTGGCAATGGGCAATCGAGGCCCCCGCCTCATAGGCGGCATGGGTGCTTTCAACCTGTTCGCTCAGGGTGATGGGCACAGCCGGGTTATGGGTTTTCTGGGCAACCGACCCGGTGATTGCCACACATATGATGCAGGGATTTTCCATCGCTCAGATGTCCAGAAAGACAGTTTCCTCCGGCCCCTGAATATGGATGTCAAACCGGTATGTCACGCCTTCTTTGTTTTCGTGGCGTTTGGCAATCAGGGTATTTCGGCGATGGGCCTGTTCAATCAGCGAAAGAACCGGATCTTCTGCGTTCGCTTTGGTTTCGTCACTGAAATACAGGCGGGTGTTCAGGCCGATGTTGATACCGCGTGCTACAATCCACAGGTTTATATGCGGGGCCTGCCGGGTGTGGTTGCGCCCCGGTGTTGTGCCCGGTTTGATGGTGTCAAACTGCCACTCTCCTGTGCTGAAATCGGCGATGACACGCCCCCAGCCGCGAAACCCGTCTTCGACTTTCCGGCCGTCCTCGGGATGCGCATAGTGTCCGTCGGCATTGGCCTGCCAGACCTCGATCAGAACATCCTTTATCGGCGCGCCGGTTCCGTCATAAACACAGCCTTCAATCCGGATACGTTCTCCTTTGGCGTTTGGCCCGGCAATATCATGGCCCAGTTCCTCGTCAAAGATCTGAAATCCGGCGGCACCGGGGGCAAGGCCGATATGCACATAGGGGCCGGCTGTCTGTGAGGGTGTTTCATTCAAGGTGTCCATGTTCAGTTTCCCTCCAGTCGGTTTTCAAACAGGGTTGAGCGCCGCCCGCGCAGAACGATGTCGAAACGATAGGCCAGCATGTCAAACGGTACCGATGACCTGACATCAAGCCGGGCAATCAATTGCTCTACCGCGTCCGGGTCGGGGATGGTCTGGGCAATCGGGCAGCGGGCGATCAGCGGATCTCCCTCAAAATAAAGCTGGGTGATCAGTCTTTGCGCAAATCCGCTGCCAAAGACAGAAAAGTGAATATGCGCCGGGCGCCAGCTGTCGGTCCAGTTGCGCCACGGGTAGGCGCCGGGTTTGACGGTGCGAAAGAAATAATAGCCTTCCTCATCAGTCAGGGTGCGGCCACATCCGCCGAAGTTCGGGTCGATCGGCGCAAGATACGTGTCGTTGCGGTGCCGATAGCGCCCGCCGGCATTTGCCTGCCAGATTTCGACAAGCGTGTTTGGCACGGCGCGGCCGTTTTCATCCAGCACCCTGCCGTGGACGATGATGCGCTCGCCAATCGGATCACCGCTGTGGCAATAGTTTTTCAGCAGGTCGTTATCCTGCGGGCCCAGATCGTTGTGCGAAAACAGGGGGCCGGTGATTTCCGACAAGGAGTTCTCAAGCGACAACAGCGCATATTGCGGCGAGCGGGTGACCGAGGTCTTGTAATCCGGGGTCAGGGCCGGGGGCTGGCGAAGCCGGTCGCGCTGGTAAAACTCGGCGGGCGGGCCTTTCTTGTGGGTCATAGGTACACCCCCATATCATGGTAGGTTTCCTTGGCGATTTTCAAGGCGTGGTTGGCTGCCGGCACCCCGGCGTAAATGGCAACATGCATAAAGGCCTCGCGTACTTCACCGGGGGTTGCGCCGGTGTTTTTCGTGGCGCGGATATGCATGGCTAGCTCCTCCCAATATCCGCCGGCGGCCAGCAGCGCCAAGGTGATCAGAGAGCGGTCACGCGGCGCAATCGCCTCGCTGGCCCAGACATTTCCCCATGCGCTTTCGGTGATCAGTTCCTGAAACGGCGTATCAAACCCGGTCTTTGCCTCTTCGGCGCGATCCACATGCGCATCCCCCAAAACCGCGCGACGCATGCGCATCCCCTTTTCCAGACGTTCAGACATGGCCAATCTCCTTCAGAAATTCCGCAAGTATTGCCGCATATTCAGCAGGGGCTTCGACACAGGGCAAATGCCCCGCCCCCCTGATCAGACGAAATTTGGAACCGGGAACAAGATCCGCGGTTTCGCGCACCAGATCAGGTGGTGTTGAGCCATCTTCGGCCCCGGCAATGGCCAGCGTGGGCAGGCGCAGGCGGGCCGTGCTGTCATAGAGGTCGGTTTCCGAAATGGCGGCGCAGCATCCCAGATAGCCGGGCAAGGGCGTGCGGCACAGCATATTGCGCCAGCCGCTCAGCTCAACGGCCCGTTCCCTGCGAAATGATTCTGAAAACCAGCGGGTCAGAATGGATTCCTCAAGCGCCGCAATGCCGCCCGTTCTGATCGAATCCATACGTTCCTGCCACATCTGGGGTGTGCCGATCTTTGCAGCGGTGTTGGACAGCACCAGTGCCCGCACGAGATCAGGCCGTTCCGCCGCCAGTCCCTGTGCGATCATGCCGCCGATGGAAAGGCCGGCGAAAACGCAGTTCTTCACCCCTAGCTGGTCAAGCAGTTGTGCCGCATCCTGTACAAGATCCCCCATGAAATAGGCGCCATCCGGCGCGGACGTGAGCCCGTGCCCCCGGGTGTCATAGCGGATGATCCGCAGTCCGTCCGGCATGTGCGAAACCACGCCGTCCCATAGCCGCAAATCCGTTCCCAGCGAGTTGGAAAAGATAACTGGCAGGCCTTGCGGATCTCCCTCATCCCTGTAGTGCAGCCTGATTTTTCCCAGATCGGCGATTTGCATCAATAGGGCAACCCCACATAGTTTTCGGCCAGTGCGGTTTGCGCGGCCTCGCTGTTCCTCAGATATTCCAGATCCGCACGTTGGATCTTGAGATCAAAGGCCGATTGCTCCGGAAACCTGTGCAAAAGGTTGGTCATCCACCAACTGAAACGTTCAGCTTTCCAGATGCGGGCCAGCGCCCGTTCAGAGTAGCGATCAAGGCCGTCATCATCTTTTTCCTGATAGTGCTGCACCAGCGCATTATACAGATAATGCACATCTGATGCGGCCGTATTCAGCCCCTTTGCCCCTGTCGGCGGCACGATATGGGCCGCGTCCCCGCACAGAAACAACCGCCCCCAGCGCATTGGTTCGCTGACAAAACTGCGCAGGGGGGCTATGGATTTCTCGATGGACGGGCCGGTTACAAGCGTTTCAGCCACCTGGGCCGGGATACGCTGTTTCAGTTCCTCCCAGAACCGGCCGTCGGGCCAGTCTTCGACCCGATCACTCAGCGGGCATTGGACGTAATATCGGCTCAGGTTGTCGTTGCGCATCGAACACAGAGCAAAACCGCGCTGAGAGTTGGCGTAAATCAACTCGGGGCTGGCGGGCGGGGTTTCCGAGAGAATGCCCATCCAGCCGAAGGGGTAGGATTTTTCGTATTCGCGGCGAATGTCTTGCGGGATGGTCTGGCGACTGATGCCGTGGAATCCGTCACAGCCGGCGATGAAATCACAGTCAAGCCGATGGGTTTTCCCGTCTTTCGAATAGGTCAGATGCGGCTGGTCGGTTTTTGCGTCGTGAATGCAGACATCCTGCGCCTGGAAAACGGTTTTCCCACCCTCGGCATCACGGGCCTCATATAGATCGCGGGTCACTTCTGTCTGGCCATAGACGACAACAGGTTTTCCGGTGAGGCGCGTAAAATCTATGCGAAACAGGCTGTTATCAAGGGCTATTTGTGTGCCGTCATGAACGAATCCCTCGCGTTCCATCCGGTCCGAAACCCCGGCTTCCTGCATAAGATCGACAAAGCCGACCTCAAGAACGCCAGCACGAATCCGGCCCAGAACATATTCGCGTGTCTGGCGCTCGAGCACGATGGCATCAATGCCGTTTTTCAACAGCAACTGGCCCAAGAGCAACCCGGACGGGCCGCCCCCTATGATGGCAACCTGTGTGCGCATGTTTTTCCTCCCTGGGCGCTGTCAGCTTTGGCAAGATAGTTTGCAATGTCAACTATTTTCAGGTCACTTCCGGTGAATCATTCAGGGCGATGGAGAACAGTTCACGATCGACATTGCCGCCCGAGGCGACAACAATGACGGTATCGGCCTCCAGCAGGTCTGTCCGGAAAAGGGCAGCCGCCAGCGCAGAGGCTCCACCCGGTTCTATAACGATTTTCAACCGTAGAAAGGCCAGCGCCATGGCCTGCAGGCATTCACTGTCTGCAACAATCAGTCCGGGGCCGCAAAGCTGGCGCAGGATGGGGAAGGTCAGCTTTCCGGGGGCCGGGGTGATGATGGCATCGCAGATTGAACCTGTCATGGAAGGGTTGTGTTCGATTTGTCCGGATTCCAGTGATCTGCGTACATCGTCAAAGCCTTCGGGCTCAACCGGGTGAACCTGCATGTCGGGGGCGTCCTGCGCAAGCGCCAGAGCGATGCCGGAGGTCAGCCCGCCGCCGCCGCAGGGCACCAGAACCTGCGCCTCGCTCACGCCCTGCTCGGCCGCCTGTGCTGCGATTTCAAGCCCGACGGAACCTTGCCCGGCAACCACCAGCGGGCTGTCAAAGGGCTTTACCAGCGTCAGGCCGCGTTCTTTGGCCAGGCGTTCGCCAATCTCGTCCCGGTCCTGGGTGGCGCGGTCGTACTGCACCACCTCGGCGCCCAGGGCGCGGGTGTTGTCAATTTTCAGGCGCGGCGCATCGGTTGGCATGACAATGACCGCTGGAACGCCATGGGCACGTGCCGCCAAAGCAACCCCTTGCGCATGGTTGCCCGAAGAAAATGCGATAACCCCTTGGGAACGCTGCTTTTCCGGCATGGCGGACAAGGCAGACCAGGCGCCGCGAAACTTGAAGCTGCCGGTATGTTGCAGACATTCCGGTTTGACGAAAACCTGCCGTCCGGCGATTTCGTTCAGAAACGGCGAAGAGAGCAAAGGCGTGCGACGGACCTTGCCAGCCAGCCGGCCAGCCGCAGCACGGATCATATCATAGGTAACCGTATCAGAATTCATTGAATTGTCTCCAGTAACACATTGATAGCATGTAAACTTTCTGATTCATCGAGAAACGGAACATGGCCCCGGTCCGGTACTTGGGCAAATATCATATCCGGCCGCTGCCGGCGCATGGTGCCCGCGGTTTCGGGGCTGAGGATATTTGAATTTTCACCCCGGATCAGGGCCAGAGGCACCCCCTCCAGTGCCGCAAAAAGCGGCCAGAGATCCGGCAGGGGCTGGTTGCTTTGCCCGGTAAAGACCATGCGCAGGGCCGGATCATAATTCAGGCCCAGCCCATCGGCGGTTTCGGTAAACAGATTGCGCACCTCCTGTTGCCAGCGGGTCTGGGGCACCCCGTAAAACCCCGGCATTTTCTGCCGCGCCACTGCCGCCGCATCATATGTCTTATAGGGGGGCGGGCGACCAAGGTAGCTGTCAATCAGGGCCAGCCCGGCCGGGTCGATTTCCGGGCCGATGTCATTCAGGATGACGCCCTTCAGCCGGTCATGCGCGCTGGCCGCCAGCGTCATGGCAATCAGCCCGCCACGCGACGTTCCCAGCACGGTGACAGCATCCAGCCTGAGAAAATCAAGCAATTCCAACACGTCAGCGGCTTCGCGGGCAATGGTATACGTGGTCGGATCGGCCCATTGCGAGGCCCCGCGACCACGATAATCCAGCCGGATCAGGCGATGGCCGGCAAGGTGCGGCGCCACAAAATCAAAATCGGAACTGTTGCGGGTCAGGCCGGACAGGCACAATAGAGGCGGGCCTTTTCCCTCATCCCGATAGGCCAGTTTCACACCGTCGCTTGTGCTGAAAAAGCGCATCAGGACGCCGCCGCAAGGGCAGGGATCGGCGTCAGATCTGACAGGATGTGATCAGGCTTCCAGGGCAGGCGGTCGATGGGCTCTGCGGCGCGGTTGGCCCATGCGGTCTGAAAGCCGTATCCGGCGGCTGCCGCCGCATCCCAGCCGTTGGATGACACAAACAGAACCTGCCCCGGTTTGCAGGAAAATCGTTTTTCTACAAGGGCATAAACGCTATGGTGTGGTTTATAAACACCAACGCTTTCCACCGATAGCACATCATCCAGCATGTCCGTTATTCCGGCGGATTTTACCGCCCCCTGCAACATGTCGGGGCTGCCGTTTGACAGGATGGCGGTGTTCAGCCCGGCGGCTTTCAGGGCGCCCAGCATGGCCGGCACTTCGGGGTAGGCCGAGAGCTGCCAATAGAGCGCCAGCAGCCGTTCGCGCAGGTCTGGATCCGTCAGGCCGTTGGCCTCAAGCGCCCAGTCGAGCCCGTCCTGGGTGACGGTCCAGAAATCGGTATGGGCGTCAGCGATGGCGCGCAGCCAGGTGTACTGCAACTGCTTTGATCGCCAGTCTGCGGCCAGCTTTTGCCAAACGGCGGCAAAGGCCGCGCGCCCCGGCTCGGCCGCAGCTTCGCGGGCCGCGGCCGCAACGTCAAAAAGCGTGCCGTAAGCATCAAAAACACAGGTGGTGACGGTCATGAGAATTCCCCCTTGGTCAGACAGAGAGTGGCATAGCGTTGCCAGCCTGAAAAGGGCGAATTCGGGTGTATGGAAAGCGTATGGAAAGCGTATGGGTTTTATACACAGGCCGGACAAAGGCCGCGCGGCGCAAAACCGATGCCGGCATTGGGCCTGCGCCGGGCCGGTTCGGCCGGTTGCGACCGTTATGGCTGTCGCGGCCGCTACAGGTTCCGTTCCTGCAACATGCCAAGGATATGATAGCCGCCGTCAACCCGGATGATTTCGCCGGTTGTGCAGGCGCCATAATCGGACGCCAGATAGACGGCGGTGCCGCCCACGGCCTCAAGGGTTGCGTTGCTGCCCAGCGGGGCATTTTCGCCAATGGTGCGAAAGACCTTGCGCGCCCCGCCGATGGCGGCGCCGGCGAGGGTTTTCATCGGGCCGGGGCTGATCGCATTGACGCGGATAGCCTTTGGCCCCAGATCATTTGCCAGATAGCGCACGGTGCTTTCCAGCGCGGCCTTGGCCACGCCCATGACATTGTAGTTCGGCTGCACCCGCTGACTGCCCATGTAGGTCAGCGTCAGCAGGGTGCCGCCATCGGTCATCAATGGTTCGGCCCTGCGCGCCAGATCAATGAAACTGTAGCAGGAAATATCCAGCGAGTTGAGAAAATTGCGCCGGGAGGTGTTGAGGAAGCGGCCGGTCAGTTCATCCTTGTCGGAAAACGCGATGGCGTGCACCAGAAAATCCAGCCGTCCCCATGTGTCGGCAATGGTCTGGAACACGCTGTCAAGCGAGGCCTCGTCTTGCACATCGGCCGCGAGGACAAGATCAGATCCGACGCTTTCGGCCAGTGGTCGTACCCGTTTGCCAAAGCCTTCGCCCTGATAGGTGAAGGCAAGTTCGGCGCCTTCCTCGGCCAGGGCCTTGGCAATGCCCCATGCGATCGAGCGCTCATTGGCCACGCCCAGTACGAGCCCGCGTTTGCCTGTCATCAGATTTGCCATGGTCTATTTCCCGTGAAATTTCGAAAGCAGCATCGAGCCGTTGGTGCCGCCAAAACCAAAGCTGTTGGTCATCACCGTATCCAGGCCGGCGTTTTCCACCAGTGTGGTGGCAATTTCGGCCGGATCCAGCGCCGGATCCAGGGTTTCGACATTGATCGAGGGGGCGATGAAATCGTTCTCCAGCATCAAGAGGCAATAGATCGCCTCTTGTGCACCGGTGGCCCCCTGACTGTGGCCGGTCATCGATTTGGTTGAACTGACGGGGGGCGTTTTGCCGGTGCCAAAGACCCGGCGCACCGCCTCAATCTCGCCGACATCACCCACAGGGGTACTGGTGCCGTGCGCATTGATATAGCTGACCGTGCGCTCTTCGGGCAGCGACTGCAACGCCAGCCGCATGGCCCGTTCACCGCCTTCGCCGGACGGCGCTACCATGTCATGCCCGTCCGAGGTGGCGGCGTAGCCGGTGACTTCGGCATAGATTTTGGCGCCGCGGGCCAGGGCGTGCTCCAGCTCCTCCAGCACCACCATGCCGCCACCGCCGGCAATGACAAAGCCGTCGCGATCCGCGTCAAAAGCGCGGCTGGCGCGTTCGGGGGTGTCGTTGAATTTACTGCTCATGGCGCCCATTGCATCGAACAGGCAGGACAGGGTCCAGTCCAGTTCCTCGCCACCGCCGGCAAACATGATATCCTGTTTGCCCATCATGATCTGTTCGGCGGCATTGCCGATACAATGCAGGCTGGTCGAACAGGCCGAGGTGATGGAATAGCTGATCCCCTTGATCTTGAACGCGGTCGAAAGATTTGCCGACACGGTTGACGACATGCATTTGGGCACCGCAAACGGGCCGATCCATTTTGGCGCGCCCTTTTGAATGACTGTCTGGTGCGCCTTGAAAAAAGTGCTGGTTGAAGGCCCGCCGGACCCGGCAATCAGGCCGGTATGCGGGTTGACGATATCGCTTTCTTCCAGACCGGCATCGGCAATGGCCTGTTGCATGGCGATATGCGCATAGGCGGCGCCCGGCCCCATGAAACGCAGGGTGCGCTTTTCAACGTGGTCCTTGATGTCGATATCCGGCGCCCCGGCGATCTGGCTGCGAAACCCGTGCTCGATCATGTCTTCGTTTGCGGTAATGCCGGATTTTCCGGCCCGCAGCGAGGCGGTGACTTGGGTTACATTATTGCCGATCGAGGATACGATCCCCATTCCGGTGATGACGACGCGACGCATATCAGCTCTCCTTGGTCGTAGAAATTCCGGCCTAGCTCTTCTCGGCGGCCAGACCGACTTTCATGTTTTTCACGGCGCAGACTTCTTCGCCATCGGCCAGCACGATGCCATCGGCCACACCCATTTTCAGGCGGCGGTCGATGACCCGGGTGAAATCGACCTTGTAGGTGACTTTCTTGCGCTCCGGTGTGACCATGCCCGAGAGTTTGACCTCGCCAACTCCCAGCGCAAACCCCTGACCCTGCCAGCCGCGCCAGCCCAGATTGAAGCCGGTCAGTTGCCACAGCCCGTCAAGCATCAGGCAGCCGGGCATGACCGGGTTGCCGGGGAAATGGCAGGGAAAGAACCAGAGATCAGGATTAATATCAAGTTCGGCGACGATATGGCCCTTGCCATGCGCCCCCGCATCACCGGAAACATCGGTGATCCGGTCCATCATCAGCATGGGCGGCAGCGGAAGCTGCGCGTTCCCCGGCCCGAAGAGTTCGCCCCGCGCGCATCTTATCAACGCGTCTTTGTCAAAACTGGTCGGAAATTCGGCCATATTATCCTGCCCCATATGTCATTTGTCGTGTCACTTGTCCTGGTCTTTTCTCGGTCTGTCCTGTCCTAGCATTCGTGCCCGAGTGAGGGCAATAGCCCGTTGCGCGCGCGTGCCGCAGGCCTGCGAATGAAAATCATTTGAAAAATGGCGGGTGACGTCCTATTTTAAGGGATGTAACAGGAAAAATGGTGCGATGAGCGCGACAGAAACACAGCGCGGCAGTAAATGGCTGAGTGGTGCCGGATTGCGCCCGACACGGCAGCGCGTGGCGCTGGCGTCGCTGTTGGTCGGCGATGGCAAGCACCGCCATGTGACTGCGGAAAGCCTTTATCTGGCGGCGCGCGATGCCGGTGAAAAGGTCTCGCTGGCGACGGTGTACAATACGCTGCGCGCCTTTTGCGAGGCCGGACTGTTGCGGGAGATCCTGCTGGAAGGCACCAAAAGCTATTTTGATACCAATGTGACCGATCATCCGCATTTCTTCTGGGAAGACGACCAGACCCTGATCGACGCACCCAAGGAGCAGTTGGAAATCAGCCGTCTGCCAGAGGCCCCGGCAGGTGCGCGTGTCAGCAAAGTGGATGTTGTGATCCGCCTGCGCCGCGCATAAGGCGCATTCATGGGACGGCGCGCTGTCCCGGTCTGACGGTTTGAATTCGGTCCCGGTTCGCGTTAGGCTCATTCAACCAATGTGCATACGTTTGAAAGTGAGTGGTTTTCATGGCAGATTCGATTCTGGGGGGTATTGTCATCAATGAAATCCTCGTGGATCCGAACGGGGCAAACAATTTCGATACAGACGGAAACGGAACCGCAGCCGCGACGGATGAATTTGTCGAGTTGCTGAACACCTCTGGCGCGCCGATCGACATTTCCGGGGTCGAGCTGTGGGACGCGGGGAATGGCAACTGGTTCACCTTTCCGCCCGGCACCATCCTGCAACCCGGCGGGCATGCGATGGTCATGGCAGGTGTTCAGGCCGGTGGCAGCCTGCCGACGGGTGGTCCGGATGATCTGTTTTTCGATGCCGGCCGCGGGTCTGCGGTCATCAACAACGGCGGTGACAATGTCGTTGTCTACGACCCCGGCGCCGACCAGTTCATTCAGGCTACCTTCAACGGGGATCCGCAGGACAATCCGCCGGTGGATTATGCCGGGTTTTCGCCAACCGCGACCCGATCCGGCGCCGGTGAAAATTTCGGCAATGATCAGGACGGGTTTTCCATTCAGCGCACGCCGGATGGTGGCAATACATTTGTCAACAACCAGACGCCAACACCGGGCACCAGCAACATCTGTTTCACGCAGGGCACCCTGTTTGCCACCCCTTTTGGCCCGCGCCGTATTGAAACACTGAAACCCGGCGACCTGCTCAATACCCAGGACCACGGTGCGCAGCGTATCAAATGGATATGGTCGCGCAAACGATCGGCAGAGGAAATCCGCGCCAATGCGGCCTTCAGGGCGATCAGAATTGAAAAGGGCGCGCTTGGCAGAGACCTGCCGCACGAAACCCTGCATGTTTCCCAGCAGCACCGGGTTCTGATTGCCTCGCGCATCGCGCAACGCATGTTCGGCGTTGCGGAAATACTGGTGCCCGCCAAGGATTTGCTGGCGGTCGATGGGGTTGAGGTGGCCCGGCCCGCGCATAGCATCACCTATTACCATATCCTGATGCAACAGCATGAAATACTGTTTGCCAACGGGGTTCCGGCCGAAAGCCTGTATCTGGGAAAAGAGGCGCTGGAGGCGCTGGACCCGGCCGCAAGCGACGCGTTGCATCGGTTGCTGGGCCTGCACAAGGGTGCCCTGAGGCGCCGGCCGGCGCCGGCGCGCCACCTGACCAAGGGCAGGCGTGTGCACCGGCTGGTCATGCGGCATCTGATCAACGGCAAACCGTTCACCAGTGTCAGTGATATGGCGCAATAGAGCCCGTCGCGCCCATCACATTCGCGCCCACCCGGGCGGTCGCTTGCCGCGCCACACGCCAGAAAAACCCCGCAGGCAGGGCCGCGGGGTTTTCTGTTTGGGGATTTGGCGCCGCGGGGCTATTCACCCACCTTCTTGATCCGGCCTTCCACCTTGGCGGTGATCTTGCCGGTCCTGGCAATATAATCCATCACGTCATTGGCCAGCAGATTGCCGTTGGCGGCATTGATCAGCACCCGGCCACCGCCAAGGGCGCTGTAACCATCGCCTCCCTTGAGGATGTAGTTGTTGGCGGCCACCTTGTAGAGTGCATCCTTGTCCAGCGGTTTGCCGTTGATCATCACCGAGGCAATACGGGATCCGGCCGGGGCGCTGGGGTCATAGACATAGGTCATGCCTGACACCTGCGGGAAACGCCCGGCGCCTTTTTCCACCTGGCTGACACCGTTTTCGAGGGCGGCCAGCAACTGACTGCCGGGAATTTCCGTCATCACGGTGCTGTTGCCGAACGGCAGTTCGGTCAGGATGTCGCGCCGGGTCAGGGTTGTCCCCGGATCGTAGGTGCGATCCCCGCGAATGCCACCCCCATTGGCAATGGCCACGTCAGCCCCGGTTGCGGCCCGCATTGCATCTGCAATCAGATCGCCCATGGCGGATTCTTCGCCGCGCACCACATTGCGGCGGCTGTCGAGCATGCCTTCGGTCGCCCCCAAAGGCACATTCAGGCTGTCATCCAGTTTCTTGTTGAAGGCGTCAACCATGGTCTGGGTCTCTGGATCGGGGGCCACCGTCGCCGTGTCGATAAAGCGGAACATCGGCGTCCATTTGATCCGGCGTTTGCCTTTCTTCTCGCCGATGGTGACATTCAGGTCGATCGGCGAGAGATATTCGCCATCAATCGAGGTTTCCACGTAGGCGGTGATGCCGTCATATTCGGTGGCATAGTCGTGATCGTCGCCGGACATGATCACATCAAAGGCGTGGCTTGCGAACAGTTTGCGGTCGTTCGAATGATCGGTCTGGACCACGCCGATGATAATATCGGCGCCTTCGCCACGCGCGGATTTGGCCGCAGCAATGGCGCTGTCAACGGTTGGCAGGAATTTCAGGTCGCCGGTCGAGGAAACCTCGGGTGAAGTATCCTGCGCCACCGGAATGAGGGCAATTTTCAGCCCGCCCATCTCCTTCCACATCACACCACCGAGGCCCGGAACCGCAGATCCGTCCGCCTGGGTGATGTTGATCGCCGCCCAGGGGTATTTCGAGGCCGCCATTTTTTCCATGAAGTTATCAACGCCGAAGTCAAATTCGTGGTTGCCGGGAACGGCAATATCAAACGGCACGATATTTGTCAGATCAATGGTGTTCTGGCCCTTGTCAAACCCGGACAGGATCGAGGGGGAGAGCATATCGCCGTCAAAAACATAGAGCGTATTCGGGTTGGCGGCGCGCTCGCTCTTTGCCACGGCATTCAGCCGGGCAAAGCCGCCACGACCGTGATCGGCGTCAAAATTATAGACATCGCCAATGCCCAGAATGGTCAGTTTGACGGTTTCCTCGGCCTGAGCCGGGACAACAAAAGCGGCGCCGAGAAGCAGGGCCGCAACTGTTCTGGTGATAGGTTTCATTTTTGTTTTTCCTCCTGTTTACCGTCAAGGTGATGATGCATTCTGCGTGTTCTTGACGGCCATGTAAAGCGCGCCCCGGCGCTGACGGACAAGCTGTTTTCTGAAACGGTCCTGTGCCGGGCTTTGAAAGTTGATAGCACTCGATTGTCAAAAGATCATGAAATCGCATAAATTCGGATCAGCTGCGGATTCAGGCTGCGCTGGCGTGATGCCGCAGCACCATACCGGGGAGAAGACGACAATGGATCAATCCGTTCCTGCAGATGCGGCGGCCGAATTGAAAGAGAATGCCGGCCTGCCATTTGAAAATGCCAGAGCCATGCCAAAAAGTGTATATACGTCATCCGATTTTCTGCAAAAGGAACTGGATCATATCTTTCGCAGGGAATGGTTCTGTGCCGGCCGCGCCGATGCGCTGTCCCGCCCGGGCGACTATGTGACACTGGAACTGGCGGGGGAACCGATCATGGTGATCCGGGATCAGGAGGGCGGTTTGCGGGCCCAGTCAAACGTTTGCCTGCACCGGATGTCGACCCTGTTGCAGGGCAGCGGCAATACTCGCGCCATTGTCTGCCCCTATCACGCCTGGACCTACAACCTTGACGGCAGCCTGCGCGGCGCCCCGGCGATGACCGGCAACGCGGCGTTTTGCAAGGAAACCCTGAAACTGCCGCAACTGCGCTGCGCGCAATGGCTGGGCTGGGTTTTCGTGTCGCTCAATCCGCAGGCGCCGGATATCTCGGAGACCCTTGCCGAAGTGGAAAGGCTGGTGGCTGATTACGGGATGGAGGATTATGTGCAAACCTTCCATGAAACCCATGTATGGGATACCAACTGGAAAATTCTGGCCGAGAATTTCATGGAGAGTTACCACCTGCCGGTCTGTCACGCCGGCACCATCGGCAAGCTTTCAAAGCTGGATGAAATGGTCTGTCCGCCGGGGCGGGCGGTGTTCAACTATCATACGATCCTGAAGGACGACAAGCTGGAAATCGCCCTGGCGCATGAGACCAACAGCCGCCTGACAGGCGAAGACCGGCGCAAGACCTATCTGCTGGCGATCTACCCCAGCCTGCTGATCACCCTGACGCCGGGCTATTTCTGGTATCTGTCGCTGCATCCGCAAGGCGTGGGGCAGGTCCGGATCGGGTTTGGCGGCGGCATGTCGCCGGATTATGCGAATGATCCGCAGGCACAGAAGCATTTTGCCGACCTGAAAGAGCTGCTTGACCGGGTCAATATCGAGGATCGGGGCTGCACCGAGAAAGTTTATCGTGGCGTTTGTTCCACCCTGTCAGCACCAGGGCCGATTTCACATCTTGAGCGGCCGAACTATGATTTCGCGCAATACCTTTCGCGTATGATCAACAGCGCCTAAAACCACTGGCCTGGCTCCATCAGCCCCAGATCCAGCAGTTGTTGCGAGTGCCACTCGAAATCCGTCGAATTGCGCCAGCGAAACGTGTTGATGTCAAATCTGGAGCCGGGATTGCCCCTGAGCGCCTTGGCCGTGCGAAACGAGCACAGCGCCACGGTGATGTTGTGATGCCATGGGCAGGCGTAGGTATTGTATTCTTCTTCGCTGAAGGTGTGATCAGGACGCAGGCGCAGGCCCTTGCGGGCGCGGAAAATCGCGATCCGGTCGATTTTGCGGCGGGTTGGCGGGACATGTTCCTCAAACCGCCAGCGCAGGCCGCCGAAAAAATCGAGCTGGCGTTCTTTCGGCTGCTTGTTCTTGTCGTTGCGGGCAAGCGCGTAATAGCCGGATTTATCCAGATGCGCGTCTTCCAGCGAGACGGCATCCGGGTATGTGTTCAGATCACCTGCATAGAGATCAATCACATAGGCCAGCACCGCATCGCGGCGCTCTTCGCTGTGAAAGGTCAGCATTTCGCCGATTGTGCGGCTTTCGCAGAACGGGAAAAACAGATATTCGGCATTATAGCAGTAATACAGCCACAGGCCCGGCGCAGCGTCGATAATCTTGTTCACCGCATCTTCCAGCGCATGATCGGCGTGCATGTCATGGCCGATGCGGTGCAGGGTCTCCTCCAGTTCCGGGGCGACGGGAATTTCCGGGCTGGCGAACAGCAGAATTTCGCGAAACCCCAGCCGCGCGTGGTGGCGGATGGTCGAGTTTACCTCCACCGCGTCCTCGGCCAGAATGAGGGCAACCGGACCCTTTGCCAGTGCCGATTGACCCTTTTGCAGAAAATCAGCCAGATTTTCGTACCGCATACAACCTGCGCCCCGTTTTTTGTCAGCTTGCGGCAGGTTCCGTTAATTTGGCGTGTATTGCAAGCGTTGCGGTGCCGGGCGCAAAGGTGTAGGTCTGCCGCGCCGCAAACAGGAAATCCAGATGGCCGAGAGCAAAGCAAACACAAAAAAGCTGTATATCAAGACCTATGGCTGTCAGATGAATGTATACGACAGCGAACGCATGGCCGAAGCGCTGGGCGCGTCGGGTTATGAACAGACGCAATCCCCGGAAGGGGCCGACATGATCTTGCTGAACACCTGCCATATCCGTGAAAAGGCGGCCGAGAAAATTTACTCGGAACTGGGGCGCTACAAGGGGCTGAAGGCAGAAAACCCCGCGCTGAAAATCGGCGTGGCGGGCTGTGTTGCCCAGGCCGAAGGCCAGGAAATCATGCGCCGCCAGCCTTTGGTTGATCTGGTGGTCGGGCCGCAGGCTTATCACCGTCTGCCGGATTTGCTGGCAAGGGTGAATGCCGGCAAAAAGGCGCTGGACACGGATTTCCCGCCAGAGGACAAGTTTGAGCACCTCCCCGTTCGCCCGCAGGCCAAGCGCCGCCCGGCGGCGTTTCTGACGGTGCAGGAGGGATGTGACAAGTTTTGCGCCTTTTGCGTTGTTCCCTATACTCGCGGCGCCGAAGTCAGCCGCCCGCCGGCCCGCATTCTGGCCGAGGCGCGCGCGCTGGTCGCGCGCGGTGTCAGGGAAATTACCCTGCTGGGGCAGAATGTGAATGCCTATCACGGTGCGGGTGCGGGCGGCGACTGGAGCCTTGCCCGCCTGATCCGGGCCCTGAGCGAAATAGACGGGCTGGCACGCATCCGCTTTACCACCAGCCACCCCAATGACATGGGTGATGATCTGATTGCAGCCCATGGCGACTGCGAAAAACTGATGCCCTACCTGCATCTGCCGGTGCAATCGGGCAGCGACAGAATCCTGAAACGCATGAACCGCAGCCACACGGCTGAAAGCTATCTGAAACTGATCGAACGTATCCGTGCCGCCCGCCCCGATATTCTGTTGTCGGGTGATTTCATTGTCGGGTTTCCCGAAGAAACCGACGCGGATTTTCAGGCGACAATGGATTTGATCCGCGCGGTTGGCTATGGGCAGGCCTATTCCTTCAAGTATTCGACCCGTCCGGGCACGCCGGCCGCCGAACGTGATCAGGTGGACGAGGCAGTGAAAACCGAACGTCTGCACACGCTTCAGGCCCTGATCAGCACGCAACAGCGTGCCGCGCAGGACAGGATGGTGGGCAAGACGGTTTCGGTGCTGTTTGAACGCGCCGGACGGGAGGCCGGGCAGATGGTTGGCAAGTCCGAGCATCTGCACGCGGTCCATGTTGATGCGCCCGATCTGCCGGTTGGCAGCCTGCGAAAGGTGAAAATCATTGCCAGCAACAGCAATTCGCTGGCCGGGGTTCTGTTGCCGGAATGACCGGATCGGATGCGCTTTGACACCCGGTTGCACATCATTCCGGGCTGTCTGGGCTGTTTTCGGCCTTTTTTGCGGCTGTTTCACCAAGTTTACCAAACATGACTTGCACCCGGCCGCCTGTCTTGGCACCATTTGCACGGGCCAGCAGGTGACTGGCCGATCAAACAGGAGATTTACTTGGCCATAAGCGCTGTTTCATCGCCGTCCTCCTCTGAGGACAATCACAAAATTCTTCTGGAATTTCCCGACAACCGATTGTTGATAGACCTGTGCGGCGAATTTGACCGCAATCTTTCGCAGATTGAAACCGAACTGGGTGTGCATATTGTGCGGCGCGGCAACCAATTGGCAATTCATGGTGAGGAAGATGCCAGCAAACAGGCGGCCGAGGTTCTGCAGGCGCTTTACCAGCGGCTGGAAAGCGGGCGCGCGGTGGAAACCGGCGATATAGATGGTGAAATCCGCATGGGAAGCTCTGGCAAGGATACCGGCACGCGCGATGGCGACCAGTTGGAAATGTTCAAGGGCGGCAAGGTTGAAATCAAAACCCGCAAGAAACTGGTGGAACCGCGCACCAAGGCGCAGAAGGCCTATGTGCGCAGCCTGTTTGCCAATGAGTTGGCCTTTGGCATCGGTCCGGCCGGCACCGGAAAAACCTATCTGGCGGTGGCCGTGGGGGTGAACATGTTCATCGGTGGCCATGTGGACCGGATCATTCTGTCGCGCCCGGCGGTGGAAGCGGGCGAGCGGCTGGGGTTTCTGCCGGGGGACATGAAAGACAAGATCGACCCCTATATGCAGCCGCTCTATGATGCGCTGAACGATTTCCTGCCCGGCAAGCAACTGGCAAGGCTGGTCGAAGAGAAAAAGATCGAGATTGCGCCGCTGGCCTTCATGCGCGGGCGCACCCTGTCCAACGCCTTTGTGCTGCTGGACGAGGCGCAGAACGCCACATCCATGCAGATGAAAATGTTTCTGACCCGCCTGGGCGAGGGCAGCCGGATGGTGGTGACCGGCGACCGCAGCCAGGTTGACCTGCCGCGCGGCACGCAATCGGGCCTGCATGACGCGGAAAAGCTGTTGAAGGGGATTGAGCGGATTTCCTTCAGCTATTTCACCTCCAGGGATGTTGTGCGGCACTCGCTGGTGGCCAAGATCATCGAAGCCTATGATAGCAACGATGTCTGACGGGTTCGATATTGTCATAGAGGATAAACGCTGGAAAAATATGGGTTTGCCAGCGTTGGCGCAGCAGGCATTGACGGCAACGCTTGGCGGTCTGGGGGCAAATCCGGCCCGGTTCGAGGCCAGCCTTCTGGCCTGTGATGACGCGCGCATTGCCGAGTTGAACAGTGCCTTTCGAGGAAAGCCCACGCCGACCAATGTACTGTCCTGGCCAGCCGAGGAACGCAGCGCCGAAACGGCCGGGGGGAGACCCGAAATGCCGCAGGCCCCGCCGGATGGCCCGCCGGTGGAACTGGGCGATATCGCGATTGCCTATGAAACCTGTCAGCGCGAAGCACAACAGGCGGGGATTGCGATGCAGGATCACGTGGTACATCTGCTGGTGCATGCGCTGCTGCATCTGCTGGGCTATGATCACATACGCGACCAAGATGCCACATTGATGGAGGCTGTCGAGGTCAGGACCCTTGCACAATTGGGCATTGCAGACCCATATGGTGATGGATGTGGCTGAACCGGCAACTGGAGAACGGAAACCAACGATGACTGACTCGGCAGACGGGTCTTCTGGCGCGGCGCGGCGCGCGCAGAACTTGAAATCCGAAAATACCGGCGAAATCGCGCAGCGCGGTTTGCTTTCCCGCCTTCTGGGTGTTTTGGGGCTTGGTGGCGCAGAGCCTGCCGGGCCGCAAACCGGGGCAGAGGCCGGCCCGATCGCGCAGGCGCAACACGGAATGCTCAACCTGCGGCGCATGCGCATAGAGGATGTCGCCGTTCCAAGGGCCGAGATCGAGGCGGTTCCCGCCAATATCAGGAAAGAGGAACTGGTGCGGATTTTCCGCGAGACAGGCCTTTCACGCCTGCCGGTTTATGAGGGTACACTTGATACCCCGATTGGCATGATCCACCTGAAGGATCTGGCGCTGAAGCACGGGTTCAATGGCAGTGGTGGGCGCTTCTCGCTGCGAAAACTGCTGCGGCCGCTGCTGTTCGTGCCGCCCTCGATGCCCATCGGGATATTGTTGCAGAAAATGCAGAGCAGCCGCATTCACATGGCACTTGTCGTCGACGAATACGGTGGGGTTGACGGGCTTGTGACCATCGAGGATCTGATTGAGCAGGTGATCGGTGAGATCGAGGACGAACACGATATAGACGAAGACCAGTTCTGGATAAAGGAAGGCCCCGGATGCTATCTGGCACAGGCGCGCACCCCGCTGGAGGATTTCGAGGCTGAAATCGGCATGAAACTGACCGACCCCGGCGAGGAAGAGGAAATCGGCACCCTGGGCGGGCTGGTGTTTCTGCTGACCGGGCATGTGCCGGCCCGTGGCGAGGTCATCGTGCATCCGGACGGGCCGGAGTTTGAGGTGGTGGATGCCGACCCACGCCGCATCAAGCGCCTGCGTGTGCGCCTGCCCGACGTTTGCAATGACTGATCAGCCGGTTGCGCCTGCGCCGGTTTTTGCGCGAATTCTGGCCTTTCCGCGTCTTGTTGCCCTTGCCGCTGGTGCCATAACGGCCTTGGGACAGCCGCCTTTTGGCTGGGTGTGGGCCGCGCTTCTGGGGCTGTTTGTCGGCTTTGAACTCTGGCGCGGGACCACACGGGTCTGGCAGGCCACGGGGGTTGGCTGGGCTTTCGGCGCGGGGTATTTCACCGCGTCGCTGAGCTGGATCATCTCGCCATTCATGGTTGATGTGGCCCGCGACGGCTGGATGGCGCCCTTTGCCCTGCTGGGCATGGGGGCAGGCATGGCGCTGTTCTGGGCGGCGGCCTTTGGTCTGGCGCGCTGGTTTGGCCGTGCGGGCGGGCTGGCGCTGGTGATCTGCTGGACCGGGGCCGAAGTCTTGCGCAGCTATGTGCTGACTGGGTTTCCCTGGGGGCTGGTCGGCTATATCTGGCTGGACTGGGGATTGGACCAGCTATCGGCCCTTGTCGGGCCGTTCGGGCTGACGGCGCTGACCTTTGTTCTTGTCTGGCTGCTGCAGGAAGCATTGCATGCGCGCCGCCGCCGCAATCTGTTTCTGGTGTTGCTGGCGGGGGGGCTGGTGGCGGGTGCCGGATTTGGCGTCTGGCGGGGCGGGTTTGCGCCGCAGACCGAAGGCCGGCCGGTCATTCGTCTGGTGCAGCCAAACGCCACCCAGCGGCAAAAGTGGGATCCGGAGTGGGTGCCGGTGTTTTTCCGCAGGCAGCTTGAATTCACGGCCACGGCTGCGGATCCCATGCCTGATCTGGTGGTCTGGCCGGAAACGGCTGTGCCCTATCTGCTGGATCGGTCGGGGAGCGCACTTGAGATGATCTCGGATGCGGCGGCTGGCCGGCCGGTTGTTGTCGGCATTCAGCGCCGGGAGGGCGCGCGCGCCTTCAACAGCCTGGTTTTGCTGGGCAGGGGCGGTGTTGCCGAACAGGTTTACGACAAGGCGCATCTGGTGCCTTTTGGCGAATACATCCCGTTTGGCAGCCTTGCCGCCCGGCTGGGATTGCAGGGTTTTGCCGCGCGCGACGGATATGGCTACAGTCCGGGGCCGGGGCCGCGGGTTTTGCCGATTGACGGTTTGGGCAAGGCCATGCCGCTGATCTGTTACGAGGCGATCTTTCCGCAAGAGGTGAATGCCGCGCCGGAGCGGCCGGACTGGCTGTTGCAGATCACCAATGATGCCTGGTTCGGCCGGTTCTCCGGCCCTTATCAGCATCTGGCGCAGGCGCGGTTTCGCGCGATCGAGCAGGGATTGCCGATGGTGCGTGTCGCCAATACCGGTGTTTCCGCCATGATCGGGCCGCGCGGGCGTATTCTGAAATCTCTGCCATTGGGGCAGGCCGGATTTCTGGATGCGCGCCTGCCGAAACCGCTGCCGGCCACGCTGTACAGCCAACTGGGGGACGGGCCGCTGTTTCTGTTTCTGGCCTTTGGTGCTGTATACCTGCTGTTTGCCCGTTTCCGAAATAGCGATTGACCCGGCGCCCATGGCCAAGTATCCGGTATTGATCGACCGTCACAACGGCTTCCTGGCGTGGCGGGCTGGCATAAATGGAGCACTACATGTCCCGAAACAATTATATTTTTACCTCTGAGTCCGTCTCGGAGGGGCACCCTGACAAGGTGTGTGACCGCATTTCCGATTCCGTACTGGATGCATTCATTGCCAAGCAGCCCGAAGCAAGGGTTGCCTGCGAGGCTTTTGCCACCACCAACCGGGTGGTCATCGGCGGCGAGGTCGGGCTGAGTGACAAATCCCTGTTGGCGGAAATGATCGACAACGTCGAACAGATCACCCGCGACTGTATTCGTGACATTGGCTATGAACAGAAAGAATTTCACTGGAAGACGGTGGAAATAACCAACCTTCTGCATCAGCAGTCGGCGCATATTGCCCAAGGGGTCAATGCCGGCGAGGGCAAGGACGAAGGCGCCGGGGATCAGGGCATCATGTTCGGCTATGCGGTGGATGAGACCGAAGCCCTGATGCCGGCCCCGATCGAATATGCGCATGCGATTTTGCGCCGGCTTGCCGAGGTGCGCAAATCCGGACAAGAGCCTGATCTGGGGCCAGATGCGAAATCGCAGCTTTCGTTGCGCTATGAGGATGGCAAACCGGTCGAGGTCACCTCGATCGTGCTGTCGACCCAGCACAGGCACGAACACCAGACATCACATGATATCCGCGAGATCGTCGAACCCTATATCCGCGAGGTTCTGCCGGCCGAATGGATCACCAAATCGACCGAATGGTGGGTCAACCCGACCGGCACATTTGTCATCGGCGGCCCGGACGGCGACGCGGGGCTGACCGGACGCAAGATCATCGTGGATACCTATGGTGGCGCGGCCCCCCACGGTGGCGGCGCGTTTTCCGGCAAGGACCCGACCAAGGTGGACCGCTCGGCCGCCTATGCGGCGCGCTATCTGGCGAAAAATGTCGTGGCTGCCGGCCTGGCGCATCGCTGCACCCTGCAGCTTGCCTATGCAATCGGCATTTCGAAGCCGCTGTCGATCTATGTGGATACGCATGGCACCGGCCGGGTTCCGGACTACGAGATCGAAAAGATTGTGGCCGAGATCATGGATCTGACCCCGCGCGGCATTCGCGAACATCTGCAACTGAACCGGCCGATCTATCAGCGCACCTCGGCCTATGGCCATTTTGGCCGTGCACCCGAGGCGGATGGCGGATTCAGCTGGGAAAAAACCGATCTGGCCGACAAACTGAAAAACCTGCTGTAAGGGCTGTTGCGCGCGGGACCGCAGCGGCGCGAGTGACGTCATGAGCGAAAAACAACACCCCTCCGGGGCGCCCTGGCGCAATTTCTATGGCCGTTTCAGGGGGAAAGGCCTGCGCCAGAGCCAGCAGGCCTGTCTGGATGAGGATCTGGCGAAACTGTCGCCGGGGCCGGTGGGCTGGGAGGTCAACCCGGAGCGGGCGCCTCTGGATTTGCAGGCATTGTTCGGCGCGCGTCCGCTCTGGCTGGAAATCGGCTTTGGTGGCGGTGAGCACATGCTGCATCAGGCCGTGCAAAACCCCGATGTCGGGATCATTGGTTGTGAGCCCTATATCAACGGGGTGGCCATGCTGCTGGGCAAGCTGCGCCAGGCCGATGTGGGAAATGTGGCCATCCATCCGGGGGATGTGCGCGATCTGTTTGACGTGCTGCCGGATGGATCAATCGCGCGGGCGTTTCTGCTCTATCCCGATCCGTGGCCCAAGAAACGCCACCACCGCCGCCGGTTCGTGACGGCGGAGCATCTGGCCCCCTTGGCGCGGGTGTTGAAACCGGGGGCGATCTTTCGGGTAGCGACCGATATTCCCGATTATGTGCGCCAGACGCTGGAAGAGGTGCCGCGCCACGGCTTTGTCTGGCTGGCCGAAGCGGCACGGGACTGGCGCAACCCCTGGGATGACTGGGTTTCCACCCGTTATGAAAAGAAGGCGCTGCGCGAAGGGCGGGTGCCGCATTATCTGACGTTTCGCAGGGTTTGAGGCTGGCAAGGGATTCCATGTTTGCGGCGGGGATATTTCGGAAACAATGATGGGAAGGGCATGGCGCGGGCTTTTGGCTTGGGCTATGCAGGGGCAACGCGTTTTCTTGAGGACTGCCAATGTCTGGTCATGGTGAATCAAAGCCGATGAAATCACGCCGCTGCGGCCCGCTGAAAGGGGTGGCCGAGGTGCCGGGCGACAAGTCGATTTCGCACCGGGCGCTGATTTTGGGCGCGCTGACAGTGGGTGAGACAAGCATCACCGGCTTGCTGGAAGGCGACGATGTGCTGGACACGGCGCGGGCGATGCGCGCCTTCGGGGCGGATGTGATCGAACATGGCGGTGGCGAATGGTCGGTGTTCGGGGTCGGGGTTGGCGGCTTTGCCGAGCCGGAGAATGTGATTGACTGCGGCAATTCCGGCACCGGTGTGCGCCTGATCATGGGGGCGATGGCGACCTGTCCGATCACCGCGACTTTCACGGGGGATGCGAGTTTGCGCAGCCGCCCGATGGGGCGGGTCACCGGGCCGGTCGGGTTGTTCGGGGCGCAGGCCTATGGGCGTCATGGCGGGCGGTTGCCGATGACCATTGTCGGCGCTGCCGATCCGATGCCGGTGCGTTACGAGATGGAAGTGCCATCCGCACAGGTGAAATCGGCGGTGTTGCTGGCGGGGCTGAATGCGCCGGGGCAGACCGTGGTGATCGAGAAAGAGGCAACAAGGGACCATACCGAGCGGATGCTGGCAGGGTTTGGCGCCGATATTTCGATCGAGGAAACCGCGGCGGGCCGCGTGATCACCCTGACAGGTCAGCCGGAATTGCAGGCGCAGGATATTGTGGTGCCGCGTGATCCCTCTTCGGCGGCCTTTCCGGTTTGTGCGGCGTTGATCGTCGAGGGGTCGGACGTGCTGTTGCCCGGGATTGGCATGAACCCGACGCGCAACGGCTTGTTCACCACCTTGCGGGAAATGGGGGCCGATCTGACCTACGAGAACGAGCGTGTTGAGGGTGGCGAGCCGGTGGCCGATCTGCGGGCGCGCTATTCGCCCGATATGGTCGGGGTCAAAGTGCCGCCGGAACGCGCGGCCAGCATGATTGACGAATATCCGATCCTGTCGGTGGTGGCCGCCAATGCAACGGGTAAAACCGTGATGCGGGGCGTCAAGGAACTGCGGGTCAAGGAATGTGACCGGATCGACGCGATGGCGCGGGGGCTTGAAGCCAACGGCGTTACGATCGATGAGGCTGAAGACATGCTGGCGGTGACGGGGCAGGGGGCTGGCTCGGTTACAGGGGGCGGCATCTGCAAGACGCATCTGGACCACCGGATCGCGATGAGTTTTATGGTGCTGGGCATGGCCAGCCAGCAGCCGGTTTCGATTGACGATGGCGCGCCGATCACCACCAGCTTTCCGATCTTCGAGCCGCTGATGGAAAAGCTGGGCGCGCGGCTGGAGCGCAGCAATTAGGGGGGTGCGATGGCACATGAGGGCGGATGTTTATGCGGCGCGGTGCACTATCTGGTGCGCGGGCCTTTGAGGCCGGTGGTGGCTTGCCATTGCAGCCAGTGCCGCAAGAGCAGCGGGCACCATGTGGCGGCGACCTCGTGCGCGCGTGCGGATATTGAAATAACGGGCAAGGTGACCTGGTATCGGTCCTCGGACACAGCGCGGCGCGGGTTTTGCGGGATCTGCGGCAGCAACCTGTTCTGGGACGGGGCGGGCGAAAACCTGTCGATCTTTGCCGGCACGCTGGACGGGAAAACCGGGCTGACGATGGCGGGGCATATTTTCTGCGCCGACAAGGGCGACTATTATGAAATTTCCGACGGGTTGCCGCAGGCGGACGGGCGGGATCCGGCGTTGACCACGATGGTTGAAAAGCAGTAATATTCCGCCCTTGGCCTTGAAGCCGGGCGGGAAAATGCCATTCGCAGGCAGGCTGAAAAGGGACGAAAGATGAGCTTTACAGTGGCAATTGACGGGCCTGCGGCGTCGGGCAAAGGCACGATCGGGCGCGCAGTGGCAGAGCATTTCGGATTTGAGCATTTGGATACGGGCCTGCTCTACCGGGCTGTCGGCAAAAAGGTTCTGGAAGGGGTGGAACCGCTATTGGCGGCACGGGAACTGATGGCTGAAGACTTGCAGGCCGAGGATTTGCGGACGGCCGAGGTGGCGCAGGCCGCAAGCAAGATCGCCGCGATACCCGAAGTGCGATCCGCCCTGCTGGATTTTCAGCGGGCCTTTGCGCGGCGCTCTGGTGGTGCGGTGCTGGACGGGCGGGATATCGGCACGGTGATTTGCCCGGATGCGGATGTGAAGCTGTTTGTTACGGCCTCGGATCCGGTGCGGGCCGAGCGGCGCTATCTGGAACTGTCCGGCAAGGGGCAGGATGTGACGCGCGCAGCCGTTTTGAAGGACCTGCAGGAGCGTGATGCGCGCGACAGTGAACGGGCGGTGGCGCCGCTGAAACCCGCCCCCGATGCGGTGGTACTGGATACATCTGAAATGAGTATTGAACAGGCCGTGGCGCGGGCCATTGAATTGGTTGAGCGGGCATTATTGTGATTTTTTTTGACATTCCCCCGAATACGGCCCTGACCATTGGGAAAATTCTCTATTTCCGGCAGTAAGATGGCAAAGCGGCTGATCCCCTGAAACCAGAGTTTGCACTATTTTACCCTTGCCTGCCGGACCCGCCCCCCCGGTTTCAAGGATGTGCATTACGGTTCCATGATGCTCGCGGAAGGCCAGACCCTGCGTTGGGCCTTGAATTCGCCTCGGCGCCTTCTCCGCTGCTACAACCCGGCTGCTACAACCCGCCTGTCATCATGACCAGACCGAAAAGGTTCAGCCGCAGGTGTCCCTTGGCGCAAGAACAGCAGGGTCAGGGCCTGTTCAGGCTGCCCCACTGGCGCCGTTTTTTCGGAATCCCGGCGATGCGGCCATACCGTCAACAGTGGTTTGGTCTCAGGTGGCCCCAAAGGTGTCGCTGTCAAATATCCGGGGTGCGGCCCAGAGCCTGTCGCGTCCAATCAGATTCTGCAATTTGCCGACAGGTGGCGGCAGCGTTTGCGCCGGCAAACGCATTCGTCTTGTCGGGAGAATTAAACCTGGTGCGACAGGCTCTCTGTGGCGGGTGCCCTGTGGCGGCTTCGGATCCGGTGCCCGGATATTTTGCCGAGTCCTTGCTATTCCTCGTCCAGCTTTTCCAGAGCTTTTTCCAGCTCTTTCTTGCTGACCTCTTTATCGGTCACCTTGGCCAGTTCAGCGATGTAGTCTATCACCTTATCCTCGAAAATCGGCGCGCGCAGTTGTTGCTGCATCTGCGGATTTTTCTGTACAAAATCAAAGAACTCACGCTCCTGACCCGGATACTGGCGCGCCTGGTTCATGATGGCCTGGGTCATTTCGGCATCCGAGACCTCGACCTTGGCCTTCTGGCCCAGTTCCGCCAGCAACAGCCCCAGCCGAACCCGGCGTTCCGCCAGTTTGCGGTGTTCATCGGTCACCTCGACCTCGTCGTGGTTGTGGCCTTCCACCTCGGGGTGATCCTCATGCCACAGCTGGTGCGCAATCTGCTTGGCCTCGGCATCCACCAGCGACGGCGGCAATTCGAATTTCACCAGCTTGTCCAACTGGTCCAGTATCTGGCGTTTCATGATGGCGCGCGAGGCCCCCTTGTATTCCGCCTCCAGCCGTTCGGCGATCTGCTCTTTCAGGGCCTTCAGGTCATCTGCCCCGAACTGCTTGGCCAGATCATCGTTGATCTCTGCCGGTTTTGGTTCTTTCACCGCTTTCACCTTGCAGTCAAAGACCGCGTCCTTGCCGGCCAGGTTCTCTGCCTGATATTCTTTCGGGAAAGACACTTTCACCTCGACCTCGTCACCAGCCTTGGCACCGATCAACTGGTCTTCGAATCCGGGGATGAAACTGCCCGAGCCCAGCACCAGCGGGAAATCATCGGCCGCACCACCGTCAAACAGTTCCCCGTCAACCTTGCCGACAAAGTCGATGACGACCTGATCGCCTTCCTTCGCTTTCGCACCCTTTTTGCGGTCTTCAAAATTCTGCGCCGTTTCCGCCAGATTTTTCAGGGCTTCGTCAACATCCTTGTCATTGGCCTTGACCACCAGACGATCCAGCTTCAGCTTTTTCAGGTCGGGTTCGGGAATTTCCGGCAGCGCCTCATAGGCCATCTCCACCTGAATATCGTCACCCTCGTTCCAGTCTTCATTGGTGATCTTGATCTCGGGCTGGGCCGCCGGCCGGTCGCCGGTTTTTTCGAAATGCGCGCTGACCACCTTGTCGATCGCTTCCTGCAGCGCCTCGCCCATAACCCGCTGGCCAAACTGTTTTTTCAGCAGCGCCATGGGCACCTTGCCCTTGCGAAAGCCTTTCATCTCGACGTCCGGCTGCGCCTCTTTCAGCTTTTCGCTGACTGCATCGTCCAGTTCCTTGCCGGTCACCGTAAAGGTGTATCCGCGCTTCAGGCCTTCATTCTGGGTCTCTTTGACCGTCATCGGGTGTTCCTCATATCAAAGGGCCGCGCGGGCGGCGCGGCGGCAATAATTCAAGCGCCGTTCTAGTGGCGGGGATAGGGCTGTGCAAGAGGAAACCGCGCGCCCTGCCGTGGCCGGTTTCCGCCGAGCGGGTGTTTCCGGCGCCAGCGGCTTTGACGCAATTTCGGCAATGTGCTATCTTTTGGGTATAAAAACAAAAATTTCCTTACTTTTCTTCTACTGCCAAGACGGCTTTTTCCGGCCATGTTTTACGGAGATCGAAAACACAGCTTACCGGATGCAATCACGTCATTTTTCACGTGGTCCGGCACCTTCGAAAAAAGATCGCCTCCGGCCTGTTGGCGAACTGATTGCTTATCCGGCATTGCCGCGGCTGTTTTGCGCGGGCCCATGTTGCCGGCTTGTGTGTTTTTCCGTCTCCACGGATGCCGAGGGACATTTCGCATCTACCGTTTTCTGGAGATATATTATGAAAGATCAAACCCTTGTTACAGTCAACCGGCAAGACCGGTTGCGTATTCTGAACGCCGCGCGCGCCATGGGCGTGCGGGTGCTGCATGACAGCGGCGGCCAGCTTCTGGTTCTGGAGGCCGGCGACAAAACCGACGAATTACTCAAACGCCTGCCGAAACAGGCAAAAGCCGTCGCACCGGACAAGCTGAGCGAAAAACTGCGCAAGACGCTCTCGCCCAGTGAAGAACTCTTTGCCTCGGCGCTCAAGCTTCGCCTGTCGAAAAAATACCAGGACATGAAAGCGGCCCAGATCCCCGGTGAATCCGAGGAAGAGCAGCTTCTCGTGACCGGCAGCTGTGTTACGGAGGAATGAAAAATGGCCAATGAACGCTTGATCAACTCCGTCTCTGTTGGTGTCATTTTTGTCGGCGATACCGGCGATTATGAAATTTCCCCCGAGGAACAGACCCATATCATGGCCGAGGTTCAGAACGGCCTTGAACTGCTGGCCGAGAACGAATCCGATTCCAACGCCTCGTTCGTCTACGGCAGCCTCAGCGTCAATATCAACGGCTATGTGCCCTGGCAGGGCGCAAACTGGCCGGGTCTGCCGGAAACCTTCTACAAGGGTTTTGATGCAGCCCTCTGGAGCGAACCAAACCAGAAGATCTATTTCTTCAAGGGGCCGAACTACGTGCGGGTCGACCCGGACAATGGCTGGCAGATGGATGCGGGCTATCCGAAACCCATCGCCGGCAACTGGCCGGGCTTTCCGGCAAATTTCGCCAATGGCATTGATGCCGCGCTCTGGGGCGATCCCAACAGCAAGATCTATTTCTTCAAGGGCGATGAATACATCCGCGTTGACCCGTCCAACGGCTGGCAGGTCGATTCCGGCTATCCAAAGCCGATCTCGGGCAACTGGCCCGGTCTGCCCGCCGATTTCGCCGAAGGTATAGACGCAACGCTGTGGAGCGATCCAAACGGCAAGATTTACTTCTTCAAGAACTACGCCGATCAACAGCCGATGTATGTCCGCATAGATCCGTCCAACGGCTGGAACATGGATCCGGGCTATCCGAAAACCGTGGCCGGTAACTGGCCCGGCCTGCCCGAGAGTTTCACCGATTCCGGCAAAACCCTGGATGCGGCCCTCTGGGGCCAACCGAACGGCAAGATCTACTTTTTCCAGAAACAGCGGATCGTCGGGAAATACGTGCGGGTTGACCCGGACAACGGCTGGCAGATGGATGACGGCTATCCAAAGCCCATCGGCCTGGGCTGGGGCGCGACAGAACTGCTGTGGCGCGATCCGGCGCTTGACGCGCTTGGCTTTGGCACCGGTGGCGACGGGCTCAATGCCGCGGTTGAATTCTTTCAGAACGCCGCGGGGGCGCAATACGGCTACGTGGTGTTTTTCACCAAACTGCCGACAGTCTGGTTTGCCTATGCCGGCGGGCGGCGCGTGGTGATGCGGCAATCCGATACCACGGCCGGATCCTTCCTTGGCTGGACTTCGATCGACCGCGTCTTTGCCCATGAAACCGGGCATATCTTTGGCGCCCCCGATGAATACGGCTCCTCCGGTTGTGCCTGCACCACGACCCACGGGCGCTTCATTTCCGAGGTGAACGGCAATTGCGCCAACTGCGCCGATGATCTCGTGCCCTGCGTCATGCGCAGCGGGGCGGCCAATATTGCCTGTGACTTCACCTATAAACATCTGGGCTGGCACGCGTTCTTGCGCAGGATCGATGCGGCGATCTACACCTTTGCCAACAACAAGATCTACATGTTCAGCAATGATTACTATATCCGTTTTACCGGTTTTGACATGGATCCCGACTATCCGAAACCGATCGCGGGCAACTGGCCGGGTTTTCCCGCGGATTTTGCCGAAGGCGTGGATGCAGCGCTCTGGAGCGACAAGAACCACCGCATCTACTTCTTCAAGGGCAGCCAGTATATCCGGGTCAATCCGGCCAATGGCTGGGCGGTTGATCCGGGCTACCCGAAACCCATATCAGGCAACTGGCCGGGGGTGACGGGCGGCTTTGCCGAGGGGCTGGATGCAACCTTGTGGAGCGATCCGACAGAGAAGCTGTATTTCTTCAAGGGCAGTGAATATCTGCGGATCAATCCGAACAATGGCTGGAATGTCGATCCGGGCTATCCCAAGCCCATCGCCGGCAACTGGCCGGGCTTTCCGTCGGATTTTGCCAGCGGGGTGGATGCCGCTGTCTGGAGCGACAGCAACAGCCGGATCTACTTTTTCCGCAAGAACAAGTATATCCGGGTCAATCCGGCCAACGGCTGGAATGTCGATCCGGGCTATCCGCGCTGGATCAACAAGAACTGGATGGATTTCCCCGAGGGCTTTGTGCCGGATATCACCGACATCACCAGCTGAGGACCGATCCAGACAAACA
>Ga0256841_1000101_pt1 | contig 93632 bp, 73 predicted proteins | sample 356308metaG_FD_185971 | JGI IMG/M metagenome (GOLD analysis project Ga0256841, IMG submission 185971) | Hydrothermal vent microbial communities from Mid Atlantic Ridge, Atlantic Ocean - 356-308 | ecosystem: Environmental > Aquatic > Marine > Hydrothermal vents | place: Atlantic Ocean: Mid...
AAACGAGAGATGAACAAGAAGTTATTGGCTATTACGATACATTAGAAATTATTTATGAGAATTACGATAATATTCGTTTAACCGAAAACTATATTAAGCAATTACACCAAAACCTATTGCGACATAGCGACAAAGACACTAGACATCGGGGACAATACAAATCACTTTCAAACAAAGTAGTTGCCAATTATCCTGACGGAATTCAAAAAGTTATATTTAACACAACTGATGTTCATCTCGTTGAAAATGAAATGAGAGATTTAATTGATTGGACAAATGAACAATTTGAGAAAAAAGAAATACACCCTTTAATAATAACAGCAAACCTTGTTTATGAGTTTCTTTCAATTCACCCATTTCAAGATGGTAATGGAAGATTATCTCGCCTTATAACCACACTTATTTTATTGCAACAAGACTATATGTTTATTCAATATGTTTCTTTTGAAAATTTGATAGAAAAAACCAAGAAAGAGTATTATCAAGCATTAATGGAAGGACAAAAGAACAGGAATCCGTCGGAAGCCGGACACGGCAAAGAGAATGAAAGTATCTCAAAATGGGTTTTGTATTTCCTTGATAAGCTAAATATTCTAACCCAAAGACTTGATGCAAAGTATGATGTTTTTAAATCAAAAGGCGGATATTTGAATGAAAGACAAAAAGAGATTAAAGAATACTTAAAAGAAAATCAACCTTTGAAAATATCGGATTTAGCAAAAAGATTTAAAAATATAAATATCAACACGATAAAAAAAGATTTGCAGTATATGAAAAAGGAACAAATAATTACAAGCGTTGGAAAAGGGAAAGGAACTGTTTATATAATTGAAAAAGATAAATAACGACACCACAACAATTAAGTATCGTATTGCGTCTCCGATAGGAATCGGAGCGAAACGGAGTGAAAGCGTAGATGTAATATCCGTCTAAAGCCGGACAGGTTGTATCCCGACAACTTTTCTTGTCGGGATTGAACTAAACGTGGATTATTGACTGTAGGAGGCTTTTATGCCGAAAGAAATCAAGATTTGATAATAATATTATAATTTCTTTCGTGTATTAACCGGTTCTAAACAGGTTTGATTGTTTTAAAAATTTCAATATCGGGTTAGTCGTTCAAACCTGTCAAGAACCGGTAAACATTATTATACTGTGGAATCAATTTTTACCTGTTTCCGTGATTGGGCTTTTGCGTTACGTTTTTTACATCCTCTGATATTTTTCTTTTAATATCTTTCCTTTCAAAACTTGTTTCCGGATGCCATAGTGATTCTTAGTGTCTTTGAGCCTTAGTGGCAAAATAGCGGAAAATTAGCCACAAAGACACCAAGGCTCAAAGAAAACACAAAGAAAAACTCAAAAAACGGGTAAGATAATCATTGCTTGTGGTTTGAATGTCCGTTGTTTAACTTTTTTTTGTATTTTTGGAACGTAATAAAACAATATGGGATTAAAAGGGACATAATGATAAAAAAAAGTTATGTCCTATTTTCAATAACCGGTTTTATATTGTAGGTTAAATACCTGTTGTATTCAAATTTCCGAGGCTGACGGTAATCAATCTGTTTTGTTCGCGGTTTTCATCGTTATAGAGTCTTATGGTAACCTGTAAATGAAGGTTATATATACTAAGTGAAGTCTCTTTTGATTTTATCATTCCTATTTTCAGAATATCGGAGTTAATAATTCCGTATCGCCTTGATGATTCATTTTCAAAAATCTCATCACCTTTGTCAATATATTTTCTTTCGTAGTTTTTGTTGAACTCATAAATGTTGGCAATATCGTCAAGTGTGGCAATCTGGAGATTTTCAACACCGTCGAGATTGGTAGTGAACCAGGTGTGTGTGTATTCGTCCATCAGGCAGCGGTTCAGGTTATCCTTAATCAGAATCCTTGCATTGTTGATAATGGCTCTGCCATAGAAGTTATTGTTAAACTTGTATATTTTATCGTAGGTGATGGCGTATCTCATATTTATTCCGTCAATTATTTTCCTGAGTTTGGGATAAAAGTGGAATGCATTGTAAGCTCTGAGGATTATTGCAAAATTTGCTGCAAACAGAAGAGAATGAATAGGGTTGTCAAATATAAGAAATCCACCGTCACCGGTACTTATATAGTTATTTTCTATTTCTTTTTTTGTATATTTCTGGAAAATGAACGGATGGTTCTGAAAGCAAAGATTGATTGTTGCATCGAAAAGGGTTTTAAATAAAAAGGGAATCAATGTCTGCTCAAACTCTCCGAAAGAACTATACTGATACATATCAATACCGAGAACCGATTTCTTACTTATTTTAGAATAATTGATATACTCGGTCAGTTCATTTTTAAGTTCGGTATGGTCGGGGATGATATTGGTTTTTTCAAATACAACTCTGCGGTCTTTATCCTCGAGTATGTTTTTAATAATGTCGTAATCAATTTTTTTAATCATAACGGTTTAGTTTTTAATTTTTCTGTCTTTCCATCTGTATTTTCCTGTCATTCCCAAGGCTCCGGATACTACGATATACACAGGATATATCAAATAGACCGGAATTATATAAAACAGAAGTTGTGTTTTTTTTGCAAATTTAATAAATCCTGTGAGTATGGGGATGTCAATTAGCAATTTAATAACAAAAGCAACAGCAATAAACCTGAACAATTCAGGATAAAAGACAGAAAAAACGGCACCTGATAAAAGGAGTAGGTTAGTGAAATAGACTGTAACCGAGACAAACAGAATATTCAACCCGAAGCCTTTGTTTTTTGATGCCCATCTCACACGTTGATTAATAAATTCACCAATACTTTTTTTTGCTTTGGTAAAGACAAATGAATTTCTGTTTTTCAGGAATGAAATGGAGCCGGGGCCAAATATTTTACGGAATTTTATCATAAGAAACACATCGTCACCGGATGAGAATTTGTCCTTTGAAAAGCCACCGACAGTTTCAAAAGCTTGTTTTTCGTAAGCAAGGTTTGCCCCGTTGCTCATTATTGGTTTTCCGATTGCCGAAGCTCCCGCAGAAACAGCCACCAGGCTTAGGAACTCCAAAGATTGCAGTTTTTCAAAAAAGGTTGCTTCGTTATAATATGCAACAGGCCCGATGATCATCTTACACTTTTTTGTTTCGTAATATCCCGCTATTGTTTGCAGCCATTCCGGCCCCACTCTGCAATCGGCATCGGTTGTTACAATAATACTACCTTTTGAAATCTCAATTCCTTTTGTGATTGCATTTTTCTTGAAAGTATCGGAATAACTATCCGATATCAGTCTCACAATTTTAGTATTAGTTTGATTTTGTATAAACCCGGAAGCGATTTTGTATGTGTCATCAGTTGAATGGTCGTCAATAATAATTACTTCAAATAAATCGTCCGGATAGTTCTGCTTTTGCAGATCATTCAAAATATTTTGAATATTGGTTTCTTCATTTCGTGCGGGAATAACAACGGATAGATATGTTTTAGGGTTATTGTTGTTTAAAACAAATTTTTTTAATGCGAACCATCCGGTTGTGTATGAAAGTATTATTAGAAAGTATAGAACTCCAAACAGAAAAAGGAAAACAAAGTATATTGTTAGCAGGCTAATCATTATCTTTATTTCTTCTGAAAAACTTTAACCTATATACGAAAAAGGTACCTATAATTGCCGGTAGTGCAAGATTAATGAGCCATAAGGCGGATGACGAAGCCACTATTCCAAGTGTGATCTTATCGGTCAGTACGGCAAACTTTTCAAAATAAGAGCCTATGAAAAATATGGAAACGGAACCGCGGATACCAAGCTCGGCAAGAGTTACTGTGGGTATTGCTGTCATTATGAAAAATACAAGAGAGATAATTATCATTCCTTGAAGCAACGGAAGATTAACCGAAAACAACATTAAAATAATATAAAACTGTAATGTAAAAACACAATAGCGGAGGAAGCTTAAAATTAGTACTGATGCCAGTTCAAAAGTAGAATATTCGGATATTACGGAAATATATTCATAAAAGTGAGGAAATCGTTTTTCAAAAAATTTTGTTAAAAACCCGGGTAAAGCCTTGATATTAAGAAAAATAAATATCAGTGTCGATACTATTACGACAACAATGAGAATAAGTCCGAAGTACAGATAGTTTGAGAACAGATCCGAATTCTTGTAATAAATCGGAATATATATTAGAAGGCTAAGTGAACCGACTACAATAGTTGTCAAAAGTTGTGCAAAGCTTCCTACCATTGTAATCACAATTCCTTTCCATGGGTTTGCCTTGTCAAGAATAAAAACCCTGCCGAACCATTCTCCTACCCTGTTTGGAGTGAAAAGTGCAACGGAGACTCCCGCCAGAACAGCTTCAAAGGCTTTGGAAAAAGAAATTTTTTCAATTTTATTAATCAGAAACTGCCACTTTAACGACTCAATTCCCCAGTTGACTATCATTAACAACAAGGTCCAGGTAAGAAAAAAATAGATATGTGGCTGGTCAATAATTTCATGGAACAGAATAACTACCTCTTCCAGTTTTTTCTTTTTAAATATCTGAGCATAAATGAAATAGTAAGTAGTAAAGATTATTAAAACTCTTACTATTAGGTTATAAGTTTTATTTTTATGTATATTTGTAAAATACTTCTTCATATTTTTAGCAATTACAAAAGTAATAATTTAGTTGAAATCAGACAGAATAATATTAGGTATTGATCCGGGAACCACAATAATGGGTTACGGACTTGTTCATAAGCGAAATAACTCGCTGGAACTTATCACTTTAGGAGTTATACATCTGGCAAAATATGACAACCAGGCTTTAAAGCTTAAAAAGATTTTCGAGAGGGTGTTGGCTTTGATTGATGAATACAAACCTGATGAAGTGGCTCTTGAAGCTCCTTTTTACGGTAAAAATGTTCAAAGTATGCTCAAGCTTGGCCGTGCACAGGGTGTTGCTATGGCTGCAGCTCTTTTCAGGGATATTCCCATATTTGAATATTCACCCAAAAAGATCAAGCAGTCAATTACCGGAAACGGTAATGCCTCCAAAGAGCAGGTTGCCGCAATGCTGAAAAGCATTATGACAATCAAGGAAATTCCCAAACATCTTGATGCCACCGACGGTCTTGCAGCTGCTGTTTGCCATTATTTTCAAAAAGGTGCAACTACCACAAAATCAGGTTATTCTGGCTGGAAAAATTTTATTAAGGATAATCCCGGAAGAGTCGGTTGATCTTAATAGTTTTCAGTTGACTGAAAATATATTTATATTTTTTTTCAGTTGACTGAAAATTTTGTACTTTTGTAAAAAAATATCAAATGGAAAAACAGAGAATATTTGAGATACTGAATGATTGGAATTTTTGGGATAAACCTTTACCAAAGTATATACCGAGATATTCGTATCAGAAAAAACTGAGTAGTTATCAAAGATCCGGCGAAATAATTATTTTGAAAGGTGTAAGAAGGGCAGGCAAATCGTCTCTTCTGATCAGCCATATTCATAACCTTATAAACGAAGGTGTTGACAAAAAAGAGATCCTATTTGTTAATTTTGAGGATCCGCGGTTTACAGGTGAACTGAATGTCGCTTTGTTAGAAAAAATTATTGATACGTATAAAGAATATGTTAATGATAATTCGGTTCCTTATATTTTTCTTGATGAAATTCAAAATGTTTTTCAATGGGAAAAGTGGGTTTTGACGGGATATGAGTTAAAAATGTTTCACTTTTATATTACCGGGTCATCTTCAAAATTGTTGAGTAAGGAATTTGGAACAGCTTTGGGGGGAAGATATCTTGACATAAATGTTTTACCGTTACAATTTAAAGAGTTTATCCGGTTTAAAGGGTTTTCGCTTCCAACCAAACCGGAAATGGTTACCAATAAACTGAGATACAAAAAATTATTCAATGTTTTCATAAAAGATGGCGGCTTTCCAAAGGTTGCTTTACTTGAGGATGATCTGAGAAGGCCCGAAATATTAATGTATTTCGATACAATAATACTAAAGGATATTGTTGCAAGATATAATTTGAAAAATTATGATTATATCAATAAAGTTGCTCTGTTTTTGTTGTCGAATATAGGAAAACCGTTAAGCCTTAATAAAATAGCGGTTTCACTGAATATTTCTTACAATTTGATCAATAATTACTTTGAATATTTAAAAAACACTTATCTGTTTTACGAGATTTATCAATACGAATATTCTTTGAAAAAGCAATTTTCCGGTCGCCGGAAAGTATATTGCATTGATAATGGTTTTCTTTCGAATATCTCTTTCAGAATTTCGGAAGATTACGGACGTTTTCTTGAAAACATTGTTTTTTTGGAGTTAAAGAACAGAGGAGATGATATCTATTTTCATTATGGTAAAAAAGAGTGTGATTTTATTGTTAAAAAAGGGTTGTCAATTGTTCAGGCAATACAAGTTTGTCGAACATTGACGGATAAGGATACCGAAACACGCGAACTGGAAGGATTGATTGAGGCATTGAAAACATACGGTTTACGAGAAGGTTTAATCCTTACTGAAGATGAAGAGCACGTTTACAATATTGATAATTACACATTAACCGTTAAACCTGTATGGAAATGGTTACTTGAATAAAACCGTTAATTATTTACATCAACTTCTGGTATGCCTGCCACCATCTGTCGGGAATTTCGTCGTTACAGGCAGTTTCGTAGTCGTTGTATGAGCAGGGTACCAGATGATGTCTTTCATAAATATTTTTATTGTCGGCCTTTACCGGAACATCCATCCACCAACGGTCGCTCGTTTTACTTTTGTAAAACACAAGTTCGTCGTTATGATCTTTAATCGAAACCGTATATTTGATATAGTTCTCTATGTCTTTATACGGGTGGTCTTTCCGGCGGCTGTAATAACCCTCAACAAAAAACCAGATCATCTGTGCCACAAGGTGTGATGTCTGGTTGTTATTGTCGTATTTCGGATTTGTTTCGTAAAAACCAATTGATGATATTTTTTCGCTCAATCCGGCATATTTTATTATCTGGCAAATCTCTTCACCGTAAAATCCGTTGGGAGAGGCATTTCCGTTTCCCGGAGCATCCGATTGCCTTATGGCTGAAACATCAACCGTAACCATATCGGCATTTCTCATAAGAGGTTCCGTTTCGGGTAAATTACCCCTGACTTTTCCAAGACGGTAAACATCAAAATAGAGGTCGTTCATCAAAGAAGTGGCGTCGGGGTCAACAAAATACGACTGAAAACCAATGTTTGTGTAATTGAAAAGGAAGTTGGGCTGATGAAGGATTATTTTACTCAGATATGAGTGTGAATTAATATCCTGTGCCGCCTTACCAAGGTCGAAAACAGAATCAATGGAGACAATGTTAATCACCTGTCCAAGCGATTCGTAAGCCCTGTAGTTTGCATAAGTCAAATCCTGGCTTCCACCGATAATTACGGGAGTGATTTTATTTTTTATCAACTCGGAAACAACAGTCGTCAATGCAAAATATGTATCTTCAATTTTATGACCCCTTTTTAAGTTTCCAAGGTCGGCTATTTTCGGATTAAAATTACTTTTAAACAATCTGTAAAAGTAATTTCTGATATAGTCGGGAGCAAGAGCGCATCCTTTATTATTTTTTGCTTTTCTCTCCTCCTGAACTCCTACGATTGCAATATCAACTCCGTCAAGATCAGGGAAATGTCCTTCCACGATGTAACTTCTTACCAAATCTCCCAATCTCAGGTTTTTGGTTGATTCTTCAAAATCAAACTCAGGTAATTCAAGCGGTTCAAAATATATTGAAATGTCCATAGAATATTTTTTTCCAGCACTTTAATGTTTATACAAAGAAAACACAAAAAGGTTATGGCAAAATTCCAAAATTTTTTGTTTCAAAAAACAATTATCTTTAAAACCCAAAGAAAATCCACAAAACGGGCTCAGCACATTTCTTATCGGGTCAGTTGTTCCGGTACGTAGAAGACGCACGGCCGTATGTCTATGCAATCCGACTAACAACCCGACGCCTTCCAAAATTTCCAACTATTTTTTTATACCATCATTTCTTTTACTATTTTTGCAAATCATTTAAAATTAACAATTATGAAAAAAGTAATTCTTCTATTATTGATTGCTTTTGTATCTTTCGGAACAAAAGTCTTCTCTCAGGACAAAAAGGATGACAAACAGGTTAAGGTCATAATTCATACCGATTACGGGGATATGACAGCCGTTTTATACAATGAAACTCCGCAGCACAGGGATAATTTTGTAAAACTTATCAAAGAAGGTTGGTATAACGGTTCGCCTTTTCATAGAGTTATTGAAGGTTTTATGATTCAGGGCGGTCAGAATGCCGACGGCAGACTTGATCCGGGATATACTGTTCCTGCTGAGTTTGTGCCGGGTAAATTTCATAAAAAAGGTGCTTTGGCGGCTGCCAGAATGCCCGATCAGGTAAATCCCGAAAAGGCTTCTTCGGGTTCGCAGTTTTATATTGTTCAGGGAAAAGTGCTTTCCGAACAGGAATTGAATATGATGGCTGCAAGATATAATCTGAATTATACAACGGAAGAAATAGATGCCTATACAACTGTCGGCGGCACACCCCATCTTGATGGTAACTATACGGTCTTCGGTGAAGTGATTGACGGTTTCGATGTTATTGATGCCATTGCATCGGTAAATACCGACAGGTCGAACAAACCCCTAAAACCGGTTACGATGACAATAGAAATAGTTGAAGAATAGAAAAGATGAAAGATAAGGTCAATTCATATTTAAAAGAAATTGAGGAATTTGTTGCGCAATCTCCCGAACACCTTGAGGAGTTTCGTATTAAGTTCTTGAGTAAAAAGGGTTTGATACCGGCTCTTTTTGCCGAAATGAGAAATATAGCACCTGAGGAAAGAAAAGAATTCGGAGCTTTACTGAACAATCTGAAAAACACTGCACAGCAAAAAGTTAATGATTTAAAGGAGTTGTTGGAAAGCAGTAATGTGGGTGGAAAAGAAGATGTTGACCTGACGCTCCCGGCCAATTTTATGCAGATGGGTTCAAGACATCCGTTGTCGGTTGTCAGAAATGAGATTATTGATATTTTTTCAAGAATAGGATTTTCCGTTTCCGAAGGTCCTGAAATAGAAGATGACTGGCATAATTTCACTGCACTTAATTTTCCCGAAGAACATCCGGCAAGAGATATGCAGGATACGTTTTTTATTGAGAAAAATCCGGATATAGCTCTTCGTACGCATACTTCTTCCGTTCAGGTCAGGGTGATGGAGAAAGAAAAACCACCCATAAGGTCAATTTTTCCGGGGAGGGTTTTTCGTAATGAAGCTATTTCTGCACGTGCACACTGTATATTCCATCAGGTTGAAGGATTGTATATTGATGAGAATGTTTCCTTTGCCGACCTGAAACAGACACTCTACTATTTTGCAACCGAACTTTTCGGAAAAGGGACTAAAACACGGTTCAGACCTTCTTATTTTCCGTTTACCGAACCTTCGGCCGAGATGGATATTTCCTGCTTTATATGCGGAGGTAAAGGATGTAAAATATGTAAAAATACCGGATGGGTCGAAATTCTGGGCTGTGGTATGGTTGACCCCAATGTTTTGGAAAACAATAACATAGATAGTAAGAAATATACCGGATTTGCTTTTGGAATGGGTATTGAGCGAATCACCATGCTGAAATATCAGATAAATGATATAAGACTGTTTTTTGAAAACAATCTGCGTTTTCTGAAACAGTTTGAAAGTGCTGTTTAATTCAGACCTTATAAAGGTTAATTAGGTTTATGCTAAAACGACTATTTGATATATTCTTCTCTTTTATCGGTCTGATAGTTCTGATTCCTCTTTTTATTTTAATTTCCATATTTATCATTTTGGATTCAAGGGGTGGTGTTTTTTATTTACAGAAGCGTGTTGGCAAAGATAACAGGGATTTTTCCCTGCTGAAGTTTCGTACAATGCGAAACGGTTCGGATTCAGGCAGTCTGCTGACTGTTGGTAAAGATGATCCGAGAATTACACGAGTGGGTGCTTTTTTAAGAAAGTATAAACTTGACGAATTGCCGCAGCTTGTCAACATTTTAAAGGGTGAAATGAGTATTGTAGGCCCCCGTCCGGAAGTCAGAAAATATGTTGACCTTTATAATGACAGACAAAAAAAGGTATTGACTGTCAAACCGGGACTTACCGATTATGCTTCACTTGAATATATAAACGAAAATGAGATTTTGTCGAAATATGACGATCCCGAAAAAGCATATATCGAGGTTATTATGCCTGAAAAACTGGAGTTAAATCTTAATTATATTAAAGAAAAAAGTTTTCTGACCGATTTGAGAATTATTTTTAAAACTTTGGCAAGGATAGTTTGATTTACAATGCACTTTCAAGCATTTTCAGCTCGTCAACCTTATCAAGGTATCCCATCTTGCCGTATGAGGTTATCAGATTTGCCAGAAGCCTCTTTATTATTGTGATGTTATCCGTAGGTTTATAGAATGATTTTTGAGGCTTAAGTTTTATCTGTTTTATATAAACATCAATTTCTTTTTGAGTAAAGACGGCACCTTTATTAAACGGGTTGATATAAAACAAAATATCGTTTTCATCATCCAGACTTATCTTTTCATCGGCAATTTCATTAACATATGCAAGAATAAAATGATGTGGCAGGTCAACCCCATAAACGGGGATGTCCAGACTTTGGGCAACAATCATATAAAGCATCCCAAGCGACAGGTGATTGCCTTTTTTAGTACTCAGAAGATTGTTAAGGTAAAGATTTTGCGGTGTGTCTATATTTGTTTTATTCCCCTGAAAGTTGTAGATGTCGAAAAAAATATGATTTATAACTTTTATTTTTTCCAGTGCGGTCAGGTTAAGATTGAGTTCAAGCCAGATATCTTTTTTTATCTTTTCAACTTTCTCTCTTAAATCTTTTTCATTAATGTCGGGATACAGGTATTTCGTTACCAGAATATATCCTTTAAGGAGATTGTAATGAGCTTTACTTTTCCAGTTTTTCAACTCTTTGGTAAGATAGTCTATCTGGATATTATGGATTAAATTTTCTATTCTTTTCTGTATAATGTTATCGAAAGAGTTGTCCCAGGCATCTTCCAGGTATGGTACGGCATCAATACCATAATATAAAAGTTTATCTTTAATTTTATCAAAAACCTGATTATTTGGCTCGTCAAGTAAATTAATCAGTGCATTAAGTTCACTATTGTTATGTTTTGTTTGCATTTTATTGAATAAAACTTTAAAATCAGGTGTAAAGAAATAAAACAAAATTGACCTGACCAAATATCATTAAAAATAAATTCAATTATTTAAAGTTGTAACCCGGGAGGGTAAATTTAAATTTACTGCCTACCCCGTATTTACTTTCAACCCATATTTTACCTCCGTTTTTTTCAACAAACTCTTTACATAAAATCAGCCCCAAACCGGAGCCTTGCTCATTTGAAGTTCCGTAACTTTTAAATTGTTTGTCAATTTTAAACAATTTTTTTTGATTTTCTTTGCTGATTCCCACACCATTATCGGCAATGCAAACTTCAATATAATTGCCTGTTTCGGATGCGGAAATTTCAATTTTTCCACCCGGCCGGGTAAATTTAATAGCATTTGAAAGCAGATTTCTGATGACTGTCCTTGTCATATTTTCATCAGCAAAAGCAGTTGTATTTGAAGGAACTTTCAATGTAACGGTAATATCTTTATTCGTAGCACTACTTTTGAGTACTGAAATATTGTTGTTGATAATTTCATTCAAATCAATGGCATCAGGTTTATATTCAATACTTTGGGTTTGTGTACGCGACCACTCCAAAAGATTTTGTAATAGTTTATAAGTATTTTCGGTAGCATCACTAATATTTCTGATAAATGTTTTACGTTGTTTTTCATCAAAGTTATCATATGCTTCTGACAGCAGATTTGAAAAGCCCATAATTGCATTAAAAGGATTTTTAAGGTCATGGGCAACAATGGAAAAGAATTTATCTTTTGTTGCGTTAAGCTGTCGAAGTTTTTCTTCCGACTCTTCCAAAACCGTAACAGCCTCTTTGTATTTTGTAATATCAACAGCTACAACCAGAATTGCTTTTTTACCTTCATAATCAATAGTGGTACCCAGCGCCTCGACCCATCTTATTTTATTATCTTTTCTCACTACCCGAAATTCATTTTTTTCCGGTACTACTTTTCCGCTAAACATTCTTTTCAGCAAAACAGTTGCTTTTTTGTAATCATCAGGATAAATAACCGTTTTTAACCAGTCTTTACCTTTTTTTACCATTTCGCTATAAGAATACATTGTCAGGTTTTCAAGCCTTTTATTGGCAGAAAGCAATTTGTCGTCCTGCATTATAAACATAGCCTGTAACGAGTTTTCAACAAGAATCCTGTATTTCATTTCCGATTCTGTTCTTGCATACTCGGCTTCTTTTGATTTTGTTATATCTTCAATGTTTAGGATAACATTTGAAACATTTCCCTGCCTGTTCAAAACAGGAGTTATATAGTATTTAAGAAAAGTTGTCTTACCCCACTTTGAAGTATATTTTACCTCATTGTAGATTAGTTTTTTAAGCTCAATACACTTTTTAATATCATCGGTAATACCGGCGGATTTAAGTGGTGAATGTTTAAAACAGTTTATTTTTTTCATCTCCTCCTCGTCGGGAGAGCCGAATAGTTCGAGGATTTTTTTGTTGACTTCAAGGATTTTCCCTGTTTTATTAAGGAGTAATATCCCTGTTGGAGAATTTTCAACAAGGCTTTTATATTTTCTTTCATTCTTTCGCAACTCTTCCAAAGTATTTGCAAAGTTTTCCTGTTCGGAAGTCAGTTTTTTATTTGCTTCCAGAATTTTTCTGTTTATTTTAGTCTTTGCTTTCAGGTCGAGAAATACCAACAAACCAAAAATCAGAATAAGTATTAGGATGATTATCAGGTAAATACGTTGGGTTTGTTGCGCTTTCTTTTTATTTAATTCCGTTTGAACTCTCAAGTTATCATCCAACTCGATTTTTGCTATTTCGTTTTTTATCTGTACCTCGGCAAGTGTTTTGTGAAAATCCTCACTATATACCGAATCTTTTTCCGCTGTATATTTTTTAAGGTATATGAATGCTTTTGGGTAGTTTTTTTGCTTTTCATAAATTTGGTAAAGCAGTTTATAGTTTTTCAGAATTATTGAAGAGAGTTTTAGCGAGTCGGCTATATTAAGACTTTTATTTACATAATTCATTGCTTTTGCAAAATTATTCAGTTTGAAATATGTTTCGCCGATTGTAAGGTATGACTCGGCAATACCTCTTTTATTTCCCCGACTGATTTCCATATCCAAAGAGCGTTGCAAAAACTCAAGAGCTTTGGAGTGTTCACCCAAATCAAAATAACTTTCACCCAGATTATTTGTTACCTGCGTAATACCCAGATTGTCGTCTTCCTCCTGATACAATTTCAAAGCTTTGGAATAGTATTCGACGGCAATATCGTTTTGCCCCCATTCACTGTAAATGATGCCGATATTATTATATGAACCTGCAATGCCGGATTTATTTTCCGCTTTTTTATCTATCTGAAGCGATTTTTGGTAATACTCCAGAGCTTTTTCTCTATTACCCCAATCGGAATATACAATTCCTATATTATTATATAGCTGTGCCATTCCGTCCTGGTCATTTATTTTTTTATAGACGTCGAGAGATTTCAGGTAGTATTTAAGCGATTTTTCATAATCTCCCAGGTCGTTGTAAACAATACCTATGTTATTGTTTATGGATGCGACAAGTAATGTGTCATTTGTTTTTTTTGCAAGGTTAAGGGCTTTTTGGTAGTTTATCAATGCCGGACCGTAATCGCTTTTCCCGTAAAAAGTATCACCGAGATATGAATAAAGTCTGGCCAAATCATTTTTCTTTAATAATTGTTTTTCGTTTGACAGCAGTGAAGAGAAAAAGTTTCTGGCACTGTCGTATTCATTTTTATTCAGATAGCATAAACCTATTGAAGTTATAATACTTGACTTTAGCGTATCGTTACTTATACTATCACGTCCGTTAAGTGCAGATTGATAAGCATCGCCTGCATTATTATATTTTGACAGATTATAATATGCGTTCCCCAGATTATATAAAGCAATTGATTTTGCGTTTTTATCTTCAAGAAGATTTGCAAGCTCAATGGCCTTGGTAGCATAATTTTTTGCTATTTCAGGATCTTTATTCAGATATTTTTCAGAAAGCTGATTAAAAATGGTAAGCTTTTCAACGGTAGTTGCTTTTAGTAGCTTGCTCTCAAGCTTTTCGATATTTTGAGTGTTTTTGTCAATAATAGTGTCGCAATATCCAATCTGCGTAAAAAAATTAAAAAACACCAGAAGCACAACAAGCCTGTTCAATGTTTTGCAGATTAATTTTGGATTTGTTGATAAAACTATTTTCAAAACAAAATAATATTAATTAGTTATCAAAATTTTCAAGTTGTAAGCCTTTCCAAAACGGTCTTAATTAGTTCTTTAACAGCAATGTTGTAGTCATTATTATATTCAAGTCTGTATCTGTTTGCAATGGCAACACAGATTGTAAGTGTATTGTGTCCCAGCATTTTTCCCAAACCATACAGTGCAGATGTTTCCATTTCAAAATTTAAAATCCTTTTATCCTTATATTTAAAATTGTGAAGAATGTCAACAAGATCGGGATAAGCGAGATTAAGCCGAACAACCCTTCCCTGCGGACCGTAAAAACCCGGTGAAGTTGCTGTAATACCCTTATAAAAACCTTTTCCGAGTTTTTCGGCAAGCATTTCCGAACCCTTTATGATATATGGCTTTGACAAATCTTCCGGCCAGTTTGAAAACTTATAAAAGGCTTCCGTCATCTCTTTTTCAAATACCTCTTTCTTTTTATCGTAATAAAGAACCACACTGTCGAGCCCAAGCCCGTATTCCGAGACGATAAACGAGTTTAAAGGTACGTCGGGTTGAAGTGCTCCCGAAGTACCAAGTCTGATAATATTTAATGTTGTGTGCTCTTCTTTTGCCACCCTTTCATTTAAATCAACATTAACCAGGGCATCCAGTTCATTGAGAACAATATCAATATTATCGGTACCCATTCCCGTGGAGAGAACGGTCAATCTTTTGTTGTTGAACTTTCCGGTGTGAGTACACAGCTCTCTATTACAGCTCTTAAATTCAATTTTGTCAAAATGGTCGGAAATTATTTCAACTCTTTTCGGATCACCGACCAGAATAACCGTGTCGGCTAACTGTTCGGGTTTAAGGTTTAAATGATATACACTTCCGTCAGGATGTAAAATCAATTCCGATTCAGGTATTTTTTTATCTTTGGTCATCAGGAAAAACTCTACTTTTGTTATAAATTACAAATATATGTGATTGATATTAACGTATGAAGTGTTAAATATGTTTTATGTTAACAATTTATTGTTAATGACTAAAATGATTAATAGTCTGTAAATCAATAAAAAAGAAAATGAAAACGGAAATAATTTCAATTGGTGACGAGTTGCTCATAGGGCAGGTGGTGAATACCAATGCCGCATGGATAGGTGAGCAGATGACAATGGCAGGGATAAAAGTATATCAGGCGGTTTCCATTGCCGATGATTATGATCATATTTTTGAAGCTCTGAAACTTGCGAGTGAGCGGGCTGATATTGTTTTGATAACCGGCGGCCTTGGCCCCACAAAAGATGATATTACGAAAAAGACCCTTTGTGATTTTTTCGATTCAAAACTTGTTTTTAACGAAGCTGTTTTTGAAGATGTAAAGGAGATTTTCAGGGTCAGGGGACGGCAGGTTACCGATTTGAACCGTAAGCAGGCCGAAGTACCCGATAACTGTACTGTAATACGTAATGTTCACGGTACTGCTCCCGGAATGTGGTTTGAAAAAGATGGGATAATCTTTGTTTCTATGCCCGGGGTACCGTTTGAAATGAAGCCGATGATGACGGATTATATCATTCCCGAACTGCAACAAAGATTTAATCTTCCTGCAATATATCACAAAACTGTATTGACCCAGGGTGTTCCCGAATCGGAGATGGCTGCTATGATTGAGGATTGGGAAAACAGCCTGCCGCATAATGTGAAATTGGCCTATTTGCCTCAACCCGGAATAGTTAGGTTACGGTTAACGGCTTCGGGAAAGAACAGGGATAAACTTGTTGCTCTGGTGGAAAATGAGATAATAAAACTGAAAAAGATTATAGGTGAATACATTTTCGGTTTTGACAAAGATACTCTTGAGGAGGTTGTCGGCAATCTTCTTCGCGAAAAAAGTAAAACCGTTTCCTCAGCCGAGAGTTGTACGGGTGGTTACATAGCGCACCTTATTACAAGTGTTGCGGGTAGTTCCGATTATTATAAAGGTTCGGTAGTGTCGTACGCTAATGAGATCAAGAGCCGGATTTTGGGAGTTGAAGAAAAAGATATTGAAAGGTATGGTGCTGTAAGCGAGTCTGTTGTGTCTCAGATGGCAGTGGGAGTAAGAGAAAAATTTAAAACCGATTATGCCGTTGCCACTTCCGGGGTAGCAGGCCCCACAGGAGGAACAAAGGAAAAACCTGTCGGTACAACATGGATTGCAGTTGCAACCAGTGACAAAGTCTTTGCAAAACAGTTTCATTTCGGCGAACACAGGGGCAGAAATATTCGCAGGGCGGCATTAATGGCACTTGATATGTTAAGAAAAGAGTTGTAGTGTATCTCATAGTTAAACTTATGCTGAACCGTAATGCCGGAATACAAAAAATCAAATAGAGTTAAGTCAGCCGGTTATGAAAAGTTATAACGGTAAAGTTTATGCGTTTTAGTATAAAATATTTTTCTACTTTTGAAGTTTATTCCAGTAGCCCTTTATTTTATAAAACAAAAGGAAACATTTGAATATGAGTGAGGATTTTAATTCGGAAAGCGGTAAGGAAAAGAAAATTCCCGGAAGGAATGATGATAAGATAAACAAGGATAAAAGAAAACAATACGGTAAGTATGTTTTTATTTTCTGGTTTTTGTTTGTTCTTGGAATTGCGTTTGTTGTCGGTCTTTTTGTAATGATATCATCCGGTAAACTCGGTTATATTCCCACCTTTGAAGAGCTTGAAAATCCAAAGATCAATCTTGCTTCGGAAGTATATTCTTCAGACGGGGTCGTTCTCGGAAAATTTTATATCGAAAACCGCTCCGACGTTGATTTTCGTGATATTGATACTAACCTTATCAATGCACTAATAGCAACCGAGGATATCAGGTTTTACGATCATTCGGGAATTGATTTTAAAGCATTGTTGAGAGCCATAAAAGGCGTGGTTACCGGCCGGTTCAGTGGTGGTGCAAGTACTATAACACAGCAATTTGCAAAACTGTTGTATCACGAAAGGGATAAATCGCAAAAATTTAAAACCATTCTTCAAAAGCTTAACGAATGGGTAATTGCTTCAAAACTCGAAAAGAGATATTCCAAAGATGAGATCATTACAATGTATCTCAATAAATTTGATTTTATCAATAATGCCGTGGGTATAAAATCAGCAGCCAAAATTTATTTTAACACAACCCCCGATTCATTGAAAGTAGAAGAGGCTGCAGTGCTTGTGGGAATGCTGAAAAATCCCTCTCTTTATAATCCTGTCAGAAGGCCCGATACTGTTAAATTCAGGCGCAATGTGGTGATGTCGCAAATGGTAAAGTACGGCTTTCTCGATAAAGCGGTTTATGATTCTTTGAAACTGTTGCCTGTTGATATGTCAAAATTCGGCAGACAAAGTCATATTACAGGACATGCAACATATTTCAGAGAATACTTACGCGGCGTTCTGAAAAAATGGTGTAGCACCCATTACAAACCTGACGGTTCAACATATAATCTTTATGAGGACGGACTGAAAATATATACTACCGTTAACTCAAAGATGCAGAATTATGCTGAAGCGGCAGTCAGGGAACATTTAAGTCAGGATCTGCAACCGAAGTTTTTCAGACATTGGAAAGGTCATAAATATGCTCCCTTCTATTTTGAAAATAATGCAAAACAGGAAGTTCATAAGATAATGACACAGGCTATGCACCGCTCGGAGCGTTATCGCAGGCTTAAAAAGAGAGATGTGCCAATGGATTCCATTAAGCTGATTTTCAATACACCTACGCATATGAAGGTCTTTTCGTGGCACGGTGAGATTGATACTGTTATGTCTCCAATGGATTCCATTCATTATTATAAGTTCTTTTTACAGGCGGGATTGATGTCAATGGAGCCTCAAACAGGTTATGTGAGGGCTTATGTGGGAGGTATCAACTATAAACATTTTAAGTATGACCATGTTACGCAGGCAAAACGGCAGGTAGGTTCCACTTTCAAGCCGTTCCTTTATACTCTTGCAATGCAGAACGGACTCTCCCCTTGTACGGAATTTCCCAATATCCAGCCGATAATTTATCTTGATAACGGTGATACCTGGGAGCCGAGAAACTCCTCGGATAAGGATAAAGGATTGGAAATCAGCCTGAAATATGCTCTGGCAACATCCAACAACTGGATTTCGGGCTGGCTTATTAAACGTTTTTCACCGCAATCCGTCGTTAAGATTGCCAGAAAAATGGGTGTTACAAGTTTTCTTGACCCTGTACCGGCTATTGTTCTCGGAACACCCGATATTTCCCTCTATGAAATGGTGGGTGCAATGAATACCTTTGCCAATAAAGGCGTTTATATCGAACCGGTCTTTATTACGAAAATTGAAGATAAAAACGGAAATATCGTTGAAACATTCATTCCCGAACAACAAGAAGCTATGAGCGAGGAAACGGCTTATCTTATGCTTAATCTGCTTGAAGGAGTGGTACAATATGGTACAGGAATACGGCTAAGATTGAAATATCATTTTAACAATCCCATTGCAGGAAAAACCGGAACAACAAACAACCAGTCCGACGGATGGTTTATGGGCATTACTCCGAAACTTACAACGGGAGTATGGGTAGGATGCGAAGACCGTGCAGCTCACTTCAGGACCATCAGTCTCGGTCAAGGAGCAAATATGGCACTGCCGATTTGGGCTCTTTATATGGAGAGAATTTATGCCGACTCCACTTTGAACATTCCGCAGGATATTGATTTTGAGAAACCTTTGAAACCCCTTTCCGTGGAGGTTGACTGCGATAAGTATGATTCAAAAGGAAACATAAAGGCAACGGATATTGAAGAGGATGAATTTTAGCCTTAGTGGCAAAATAACTGAAAATTAGGCACAAAGACACTAAGACCCAAAGAAAACACAAGGAAAAAGACAAAGAAAAGCACCATTCCTGCCGGGTGAACCCTATTAATCACCTGTCAGAAAAAAATATTTCCCCATTAACGAACTTCTTGGCAGGAATCACTCAACACCGGGAGGCCGTTCAAAATAAGTTGTTTGTCCGCCGGATTCATAATATTAACAGCTGAAAACCGGTTTGAACGGGCAAACGGATATTTTGTCCGTTTCCAATTCATTGTGAAAACTTATTTTTTTTCTTTTGTGTTATAATGCTTTATCTAAAAACTAAATACCAGCCCGAATCCATTTGTGCTCAACTTAAGATTGATACCAAAATTATAATATGAAAATTTTTTCAATCCATTGTTATAAGTTGCAGTAGCCTTGCGAATATTTTTTGAATATCCGAATTGCATGGGAACTGATAGAAGTATAAAAGAACCGCCGACAATCAAACTTTTTATCACAATATCCTGATTTTTTGTATCAGGATATTGAAGCAGCCCGTAAGCAATGGCAATAGTTCCCGATCCTAAAAGTACATTGCCCCAAATACGGTTAACATTGGCAAGTCTGACATAATTGTGCGTTTCGGGGTTAGTTAGTATAATTTTTTTTAAATCTAAATAGCTTAGTTTTTCATTATTGTAATAATAGGAAGTTGTTAAAAACCTTTTTTTCATTGTTATTGAATCAAGCATTTCATATCCGGCTGGAGTATTGTTATTTGTCAAAACAATAGTACCTTGTTTTGTTACTTGCCTAATAGAATCCTTATTATCAGGGTGTTGCCCGAAAACGCCGGTGCTTAAAAACACAAACAAAATAAAGATGGGAATAAATTTCATTTGAAAACGATTTAAAAATTTCTATTACCGCAAAATTAATAATTAATTCCGATTTGCAACTTTCCTGTACAATAAAATGTCTTATTTTTGCTTGCTAACAATTACTTATAAAAATATGAAACAATTAAACTCCATTACTTTAGCTATTATTCTAACTATTTTTACCGGATTAACCGTTGTTAATGCTCAAAAGAAAAACATACCTGAAAATATAAAATTATTACCTAAATTATCAACTGCAGATTCAATGGGGTTAATGAACCTTCCGAAATTGACTATGCCGGAGTGGATGAAAGGCCCCAATGCTCCAATGTTGCCCGAAGAGGTTGACAATTCACAAAATATGTACTGGCGTCCTGTTTTTGCCCAGGTTGACCTTGAGTGTGGTCAGGCTTCGGGAATAGGTCTCGGATATACTTACGAGATAAACAGATTAAGGAATCTGCCGTCGAATGTTGCAGAAAATCAATATCCTACACATTATTGCTGGAACTGGGCCAATGGTGGTGAAGGGTGGTACGGTGTCAGCTATTTCCATAGCTTCGAGATATTGAAAACCGGAGGAACTCCCGATGTTAATACTTACGGAGGAATGTATGTGGGAAATTCGGACGAACGTACAAAGGTTTGGATGTCGGGCTATGACAAGTATTACGAAGCCATGCATAACAGAATCAACGAACTTTATCAGATAGATGTCTCAACGGAAGAAGGAATTCTGACTTTGAAAAACTGGATACATAACCATCTTGACGGCTCGGAAGTAGGTGGTGTGGCAAACTTTTATGCCAATGCTCCTTATGGAATGTCAACACTGCCCTCCGGTACTCCCGAAGCGGGGAAATATGTTGTCATAAGCTGGGGCGGTGCCAATCACGGTATGACTATCTGTGCCTATCACGATTCAATACGATGGGATTATAATGGTGACGGACAATATACAAATGATATTGATATTAATAATGATGGGGTTGTCAATGTTCGCGATTGGGAAATAGGAGGATTCAAATTTGCAAATACTTACAGCGGAGGACCCACTTTCGGCAATGACGGTTTCAGTTATATGACTTATAAATCGTGTGCCGACCCTTCGGAAAACGGCGGAATCTGGAATAATGCCGTACATGTGATTTATGCCAAAGAACAATGTGACCCTTTGTTAACTGCAAGAATAACTTTAAAACATACTTGCAGAAACAAAATTAAAGTCAGAATGGGATACTCTACCGATTTAAACGCTACCTCCCCGGAGTTTGTGCTTGAGTTTCCCATATTCAATTACCAGGGCGGATGTAAATATTTGCAGGGAGGAAATACCGAAGAGGATAAAACTTTGGAGTTCGGCCTCGACCTCACACCGTTTTTGAATATGCTCGGCTCCGGAACCCTAGCACGCTATTTTCTCCTTGTTAATGAGGACGATCCTTCAAATCAGTATGACGGTGAAATAGTTCAGTTTTCGATAATTGATTATACAAACGGAGTCAATGAAATTGACTGCGGACAGTCAAATGTTACTTTGAACAACGGAGTGAATAAACTTTGGGTTGATCATACCGTAACTTTTGATGGTGTTGATATTTCTAACGACGAACTACCCGAAGCAACTGTTTATGAACCGTATCAATCTCAAATTGAAGCGGATGGCGGTTCCGAACCCTATTATTTCGACTTTGATATGAATTTTGCGGAAACAGACTATACGGAAACATTTCCAAATATTAATCAGATATCAATAACTCCGGGCAATACAAACACCGGTTTTACCACGGTTAACCTTGATTTTGATTTCCCGTTTTATGATGAACAGTTCAATCAGGTTAAGGTATATGTTGACGGCTTTATTTCACTTGGCGATTATATCGAATGGCCTTATCAGGTTTATGATTTTTTACTTTTTACAAAAAATAAGTTTATTGCCCCCTTCAAAACCGACTTGATAGTTGTTTCCTCTTATGGTGACGGTATGTGGTATGAAAGTGAAGACGGATTTGCGACTTTCAGATGGAAAGCAAGCATTAACGGTCAGCAAAGTACTTCGGAAGTGAATTTTGCAGTAAGACTTTATGAAAACGGTGATATCAAATATTACTACGGTGATGTTAACGATTTTTCAAATGTGGATTGGATTTCTGGCATCTCGGCAGGAAACAATATTTATTACCAGTTTACAGATGTTAACAATCATCAGTCAATACCTCAGAATTATGTTTGTGACCTTGTCGCCTCTCATATACCTCAGGGATTTACAATTTCTCCCGACGGTTTGTTCAGCGGACTTCCGGAATATGTTTACGATAATTTTGAGGTTAGATTCAGGGTTAGCGACGGAAGAAACATTACTTCGACCAAACCGCTGTATTTTTCCACCGACGGAACCAATTTTATTGTTATTGACGATTATTCCGTTAATTCGGGCGGCAATGATATTATTGAGTTCGGCGAGTCTCCCGATTTATCGGTAACGTTGAGAAGTCTTGGCGAGCAGGTTATCTCAAATGTTAATATGTCAATATCAATAGATGATGAATATGTTGATTTGACCGATAGTACCGAATTTCTCGGTGATTTTGAACCTGAAGAGTCGAAAATATTTTCCGATGCCTTTTCATTTGATGTTTCCAATGCCGTCCCCAATAATTATCAGCTCGATTTTAATACCTTAACCACTGACGACGCAGGTGGTGAGTGGGAAAGCCATATTTATCTGACAGCTTATGCTCCTATAATAAATTCAACCGGAATAACCGTTGACGACGGAGCAAACGGTGGTCTTGATCCGGGTGAAACGGCCGACCTGATTGTTAATTTGCGTAATTTGGGAGGAGCTACGGCAAATAATCTTGAGATACTGTTTTCTTCCGATGATCCGTATGTTACCATAAACAATAATAGTGCAACATTGAGTTTTATTGAGCCCAATTCCAATGATGAGGTTGCCTTTAACGTGACTGTTTCGGATGATGTACCGATAGGCTATATTATCGGCTTTGATGTAGATGTAAGTGCTGATAATGATTACTTTAACGAAAGTCAGGCTTTTGTTGTGATAGGTTTGATAAACGAAAGCTTTGAAACGGGAGATTTTACTGCAATGCCCTGGCAATTAGGAGGGAATGCAGATTGGGTTATTGACGATAATGAGGTTTATATGGGTAATTACAGCGCCCGATCCGGTGATATTGAAGATGATGAAATTTCCTTTATGGAGATGGAAGTTTGCATACTTGTTAACGGAGAGGTAAACTTTGCTCATAAGGTTTCCAGTGAAGCAAATTATGATTTTTTGAAATTCTATATTGATGGCGCCGAAATGGGTGCCTGGGACGGTGAAGAGCCCTGGTCGCAGTCATCTTTCAACATTACTTCCGGAGTGCATACCCTCAGATGGGCCTATGAAAAGGATTATTCGGTCAGCAACGGCTCCGATTGCGGCTGGGTTGACTATATAACACTTCCCCCGTTCGGGGATTCCGATCCTCAAATCGCCTACACTCCTGATATCATTACCGACTCTTTAATTACGGGAGACATTGCCTATGATACTATCGTGGTTTCCAATGTGGGTTCCGGCTCGGTTCTTTTCTCGGTGGAAATTGCCGATACTCTCGGAAATCCCGTGGAGTGGCTAACCCTTGACCAAATGGCAGGAGGTTTGAATCCGGGAACATCCGATACAATTGTGTCGCTTATCAATACAAACGGCCTTGAACAGGGCGATTATGTCGCGAAAATAATAATTACCGACCATTTGGAAAATGAATATGTGACTACTGTTTATCTTAATGTTGATCTCGGGACAGGAATTGATGAAAGGCCGGCACTTGTTTCAGGTTGCTATCCCAATCCTTTTAACAATTCTACAACCATTGCGTTTACACTTAATGATCCGGCAAAAACGACGCTCGGTATTTTTGACAATAAAGGAAGCCTTGTGAAAATGCTTATAACAGGCGAAAATCTGGCTCGGGGCAATCATAAAGCGGTTTGGTATGCCAATGACAATTACGGAAAAAGGGTCGGAGCCGGATTGTATTATTACAGGCTGATTGCGGGTGATAATATCCATATAGGAAAAATGGTTGTTTCTGAATAAAAAGGCGACAGGATTTTCCCGCTATCCTATTTCTTTTGCTGTAACTGATGTTTTTTCTATGCTTTTTGTTTGTTGTAAATGGTGTGTGGGTTTCCCTTTGTGTTTTCTTTGAGCCTTAGTGTCTTTGTGGCTAATTTTCTGCTATTTTGCCACTAAGGCTCAATGACACTAAGAACCGCAATTTTTTCCGCTTCTATTTGCAGTGCCTCATCAAAGGTCATATAATACTGTTTTGCTATGGAGTCTGTTTTGGCAACTAAACTGCTGTTGTTCAGGATAATCTCTTTCTGCTTTCTTATGGCATTGTACTTTTTAAATTGTTCGGGATACTCTTTTTTGAATGAGTAATTAGCCTCCATTCGTATCATTTTTTCAACCGGTATGTTTTTTTTCTTTGCTTTTTCTTTCACCGATTTTAACCAATCGGGAGTGTTTTTTATCTTTTCTTCATAATATTCACCACCTTTTAGTACCATAAAATCTTTCTTTTCATTGACCATAAATATATAATTTCCATCCTCTTTCAGTTTTTCACCGAGGGTCATATTTTTCTCTTTGGCTTTTTCGATTATTACATCAAACCACTTACTATCGTTACATATATTGTCAATAAATGAATACAATTTATCATATTCGGATGCAGGCGCATAAAGTTTGTAAGCTTTATTAAGAAAAGTCCAGTCGAATTTATAGAGAAAGCGCTTTGTTACCATCAGAAAGATAACATCCTGTTTTTCGATTTCCTTTTTAAGGTTCAGATCGGATGTTCGTGTTTTCTTGGAATAGCTATCGGGATAAACCAAAGCGTTGAAATACCAGAATGCCTCATTCTTGAACAGATGTTTGGGAATGCGGGTATTAAAGATGTTCCAGTAGTAACTGTCGGCAATTGTCAGCACCATTGGTCTTGTTTTTTGGGGATTATTCTCAAAACGGTAAACCGGATATGCCAGTTTCTGTTTTTCGGGTAAACGCCACAACAGATTGAGAGTGGTTGCCACGTCATAATCGGGGCGGCGGGCATGTTGTTCTATCTCCAGACTGTCAATATAAACATCGGGCATATCAATATGTCGCAGATTTTCAATGTATTTGATCAGAGAATCGGCTGCAAACGACATTCCGTAAATACTCCAGTGGATACCGTATTGGGGATAAATCGGATATTCGGTATTTCCTTTTAATTGATGGAAATAATTTTCAAGATCAATATACCTGACATTGTACTCATCAGCCTTTTGCAGGAAAACCTTCGAATTTGTCGTTGATATGCCCTCTTTTAAAAAACGGTCGGGAATATATTCGGGATTGACGGATGCTTTTCCGGGTTCGAAAACCAGAATGAGGTCAATGTTTTTTTCTTTTTTGAGATAAGTCTGAAGATATTTCAACATTCTCATTTTTTTGTCAATCAACTCTTTTCCGATGTAATCACCACCGACATATTCCCTGATGTAATCATATTCGAAAAGTTGATCGTCTTTACCAATTACCACTCCTTCGGCGTGGGGTACTCTGTAAAAGCTGAAGTCTATCTGATTTGTAAGTCTGACCAGAAAGTCACGGAATCCGATATGGTCTTCAATATAATTGTTGAATTTGGATTGAAAATCTCCCGAATACCAGCTTTTCCGGGTTAACTTGGGTTTTTCTGCCAACACGAAACTGCCGTCCAGTTTTTTGACTTTAACAAAAGGATACTCCTTTTGTATGCCCGGTAAAACCAGAAGAGCAAGCATAAATATAACCAATATTTTTTCCGTCGTTTTCATCAAAACCTGAAATAAATAAAGGGGTTAAAACCCGATGAAGTAATATATCCGAGACTTATAATAAAAAGCAATACAGCTATCAAAAAGAACAGAACAAGTGTTGCGGCATTTTTATTTTTTTCATATAATTTCATTTGCCACTTTTCAATTTTCTTAAATCCTCCGAAGAAAGAAAAGAAAAAGGCAACCGCCATAATGAACCAAAATTTAGTATCGAAATAATGACCGTCATATTTAAAATCAGCTGCAAACATATTATGAAAATAATCACCTGCCTGTGTCATACTCTCAACCCTGAAAAGGACCCAGCCCACAAGGGTAATAAAGAATGTTATAACGATACTCGGTATTTTGCCTATTTTTTTATAAAATTTCAACAGAAAAAGTTTATCCATAACGAGAAACAAACCGTGAAAAGCACCCCAGATGACAAAGTTCCATGCAGCACCGTGCCACAAACCCGAGATGAGGAATACTACCCAAAGATTGAAATAGAGACGCTTTGTGGAAACCCTGTTTCCTCCGAGCGGAATGTAAAGATAATCGCGCATCCACCTTCCGAGGGTTATGTGCCAACGCCTCCAAAATTCGGAAATGCTTTGGCTGATATACGGATTGTTGAAGTTTTCGGGGAAGTCGAAACCTATCATTCTGCCTATGCCTATTGCCATATCGGAATAACCCGAAAAGTCGAAATATATTTGAAACGCATACGCCGTAATGCCTACCCAGGCAGTTAAAGTGTTGAATTCCATCTGCCCCGTCCCGAAGATCATATCTACCTGCTCACCGAGTACGTTAGCTATGAGAACCTTTTTTGCAAGTCCGACGGTAAATCTGAAAAAACCTGTGAGCCTGTTATTGTTATTTTCATTCCAACTGCGGTCTTCAATCTGGTTTGCTATTTCGTTGAACCTGACAATAGGACCGGCTATAAGTTGCGGAAACATAAGTATGTAAAGGGCAAAATCGGCAGGTTTTTTCAACGGATGATACACACCGCGATACACATCCACGGCATAGGTCATCTTTTGAAAAGTGAAAAACGAAATCCCGATTGGAAGTGCCACGGCAGTCCATTTTAACCGGTGCATACCTACGGCGGCAAGTATCTCGTTTATATTTTCAACAAAAAAGTTTGCATATTTAAAATAGGCAAGCAGCCCCACGTTCAACAGAACGGAAGTGGTAACGAGCAATATTTTCTTCTTACCCGTTGATTCGTTCATCACCTTTACAAGATAGAAATCAATTATTATGGATCCAAGGACGATGAAGATAAAATCGGGTGCTCCCCAGGCATAGAAGACGATACTCGCTATAAGAGCAAATGAATTTTTCAGCTTTTTCGGGATAATAAAATATATTATCAGGAAAGCAGGTAAAAAGTATAAAAGAAATATGCTGCTGCTGAATACCATATGCTACTTAACGAGTATAAAAATTATTATTTCAGAGAGGCTGCAAAAGTATTGTTCTTTTTGGTTTTAAACAAATGATGATTTACTTTTGCAGCAAAATGAAAAAGATATATCTCAACATACTCATTTATACATCTATTGTTTTCCTTTTTATTTATCTGTATAAGTTTGATTATTTTGCATTTGATGAAGTTGAATTTGTTTTATGGCCATTGGTTGTCTCAACAATATTACTTTGGGGTGGATATTTGCTGAGCACTTTAAGTTGGTATAATATCCTGAACCGGTATGACTTTACAGTAACTGTTAAGCAGGCGATTATCTCACATGGGTTGGCAATATTTGCAAAATATATTCCCGGGAAAATATGGGTAATACTTGGACGGGCGGGATATTTTTCCAAGTACGGATATTCATTAAAAACAACATCTTTTCTATCTCTAAAGGAGCAATTGATTTATGTTTGGGAAGGATTGGTTATAAGTACTGTTCCGATGCTTTTCATCTACGGATTTACTCTTTTCGCGCTAATGGTTTTATTTATAACACTGTTTTTAACATTTTTGCTCTTTTCCGAAAAGTTTCATAACCGTTTATTAATAATATTTACAAAAATTACAAAAAAGGAATTAGACCTTCCTTTTATGAAATTCAATGATAGTTATAGTATAATGCTATATGTTTTTGTTTACTGGGTTGTTTGGTTATTTGCTTTCGGTTTTTTTGTGTTTTCATTTTATAGAGATGCGGATTTTCGGGTTTCGTTTGCTTTTCCTTTGAGTGTAACATTAGGTTTATTGGCTATTATCTTCCCGGGCGGAATTGGTGTGAGGGAAGGAATTATGAGCGGTTATTTGGTAATATCTGGAATACCTCTTGACATAGCAATTGTTATTTCGGTGTATGCAAGACTGTGGTTTGTATCGGGTGAAATTTTTATTTTTCTTGTTGCTCTTATAATGTCAAAAAGAATACGGAAAAAGTCGAAATCAGGCGGTTAATTTAGTATTTATTTTTGTAGCCTTTCATTATCCTGTATATCCATCCACATAGCAAAAAAAAGTGATTGTAAACCCGTGATTATTAGAAAAATAAAGAAAATAATATTTTGTTGTGGCGTTGATTCGCCAATTTTAAAAAGGTTTATGATTAAACTGATTAGAAAAGGAATAGAGGCTAAAAGCAAAACAATTCCCAAGTGATACAATAGAAAGAGAGGATGAAAATCTTTAAAGAGATACTTTATCCACATTCGCTTGAAAAATGATTTAAACAATAAAAGACTAATAGGCAGAATAACTTTTAATACTTTCATTTTTGATTTTTCTCCAACATTATAAACCGGTTTTATTGTAACTTCTTTAAGCGTACAAAAAGAGATATTCAACTTAACAAGCAAATCATTGGGCATACCGTAAGTTGGATAAATATCGTATATGTTGATACTGTTGAGAGCGTTTTTTGAAATTGCAGTATATCCTGTTTGGGTATCGGAGACGTGCCAATAGCCTGAAGCAATTTTAGTAAGAATTGAAAGTATTGAATTACCGAGGAATCGTGTTTTTGGAATCAGATCAAAAGCACTTGCGTGTTTTAATCTGTTGCCTTTAACATAATCAATATTTTCTTCCACAACAGGCATGCAAATCGACTCAAGCTCATTCGGGTCCATTTGTCCGTCACCCGCCATAACGGCAGTACAGTCAATGCTATAATCTTTACACCATTTATATCCACGCGCAATGGCAGCTCCAACTCCCCCGTTTTCCAAATGATCTATCAATATTATTCTGTTATTTTCAGGATTTTTGTTTGCAACCTTCGAAGGGATAAATTTTTCAATTTCTTTCCTGTTCTTTTCATTTACAATCTGCTCGGCAGTATTATAGATATTTTTTGTAATCGCAACATTTTTTTTAGAGATGATAAGGGGGGTCTTGTTTTCGGGTTTATCAAAATATGATTTGACGACATCTGATGTTTTATCTTTAGAGAGGTCATTTACAATAATAATCCTGTCAACAAAGTCGGGCATCGTTTCAACCACCATACCGATTTGATTTTCTTCATTATAAGCAGGTACAACTACTGCAATGGTTTTATTATTTAGCATTTTTAGCCCTCTTTCTTTTTTCTAAATTTTGATTATATAACCATTCAGCATCTATATTAATCATACTGTCAACAGAAATTTTTCTTTTTTCAGCTTTCTGTCTTATAAAATTATATAATTTTATGTTTGATTTAAAATTATGTTTTATGTAATTGATTGAATCTTCTCTGGTTTTTAATTTTTCAGATAACTGTTTAAGTTTTTCTCCTTCTAAAATATCTTTCTTGGAATAGTAAATTCCTTTATGAGCCATTTCATAGCTTGGCATAACCAAATAATTTTTATACTCGGGATCTGCTTCGGTTTTTAAAAAATTCAACCAATATGATTCTTTTGTCATTTTGATTGAATCAATTAACCAGTTCTTATATTGCCATGTTTGAAATAAATTAAGAAAAATAAGAAACAGAAAAACGAAATAAATGAAAGACTTTAAATATTTTTTACGATGGTTAACAAATTTTATAAAAGCGGCATAAGGGATAGCAAGGATTGCATAAATATCGATCATCGGCCGTTGGCTGAAACTAGAGCCATACCACCATGACCACCAGCAAGACATCACATAAATGAATAAGGGAACGAATATGGCTATTGGAATGGTTGATTTACGTAAATATCTCCATAAAAAAGGAATCCCGGCAATAGCAAAAATCATTATTGGGGTGTAAAGAAGCCACCCTTTTCTGTAGCTGAATAGGACATTAATTATTTGTGGATTATTAAAGAAAAACGAAGCGTCATTACCATAACTCCAAAAAAGGAAAGAGCCTGCAACTGTTTTCCAGTACAGAAATTGAGGAATCCAAACTAAAATAAAAATAAAAACCATTATTAAGACAAGGTCGATTTTACTAAAAAAGAAAACAATTCTTTCCTTTAGGTCTTTCCATGTGATAACACCCCATAAAACAAAAATTATTAATAATAACAAGTTTGTTGGCCTGATTAAAGTAATGAGGCCAAGAAGGAAACCAATAAATGCTGAGTTTTTTTTGTTAGGATTTCTATACCAGATAATTGTGGTGTAAATAAATACTGATATTAATGAGAAGCTATAAATGTGTGATGTTAAATGAGCTGTTGCATAATACAACAGATTTGTTCCCAGAACAATTGAGATAAGTGTAAAAGAGGTTATGTATTCGTTAAAAAATAGTAGTAGTATTTTTCGTAGGAAAAGTAAACCAATAAAAAGATAAAATAGCATACTTAACATCAATCCAATTGCATAAACCATTGAGTATCCGTCAGTTTTTTGTCCGGTAATAAATGCCGTGATATGAGAAACTACAAAAAACGGGCTAATTAAATAAGTAACACCCATTGTAGTTGGTAACAAATAGTTTCCTGTTGGGGTTTTTTTTGGTAAATTATGGAATCTGCTTTTCAAAGCCATATCTGTTGAGTTATAAAAACTCATTTTAAGATCCTTATAAACAAAAGTGAGTGGCAGATATCCATAATATGATAAACCGTCATTACCAAAAATCAGATATTGTTTCTTCCAGTCTTGCTGCTTTATGTCAACAAAAATAACAGTTAATAACAATAACCACACTGTAATAAGTGAAATTGACCGCCGTTTTATGTTAATAAAATTAAAAATCATTATTAATATTGTTTTACAAAGCAAGACTTTGCCGGAATATTTCAATACCATTTACATATTTTGAACTTTTAGTCATTCTAAATGGAAAGTAATTTGTAATCAGGCTTGCATTATTATCTTCTTCATAGCCGTATTTTAGCTCTACTATTACTGAACTATTGTCCGATTTCATTCTTAAAAAAGAGTTAAAGGTGCGGTCGACGTGAATATATTTCAATTGATAATCAATAGTTGTTCGGAATAATTTATCGAATGATTGAAAGTATTTTCGCGAATATCTGTTTATCAATGCCGGTTCGACTGTAAACAGTTCTTCCCTAACCCATTCAGGTAAGTCCGATTTTTCAAAAACCGCCTTCAGAATATTATGATTGAAGTTTTTATCTAAAGTAAATCCCGAGAGGGGAAACGAAAGTTTGGTACCTGTTGCACCCGATTTCAGTTTGAATTCAAGCACCGGTTTTTCAACTTTTCCGAAAAGTTCGCCGTACCATCTTATTCTTATTTTTTTTCGGGTACTCTTTCCAACAACATTATCCAAAAAAAATGTAAGTTTGGGTGTATCAAGATAGATGTTATTGATAAATCTTTGATGGAAAATTTGTGTAAATCTTGCCGGATTGTGTTTTATGTATGTTTCAGCTCTTACGGGAGAAAAGTTTTGTATGAAAAACTTTCTCTCATATCTGCTGTTTTTAACTGTTGCCTCTCCTGACATTGTCCGCCTATTAATAGGTTTTGTTATCAATGAAAGATATTGAAACCGAATCATTGAGTTTTTGCAGTTCCTGTTTGCAGGATTGCAGTTTCTCTGTTTTATCAATATCTACAAGGAATGAAGCTTCAATAAGTTCTTTGTTTTCATCAAAACGTTTCAGCTCGGCAGCTTTGAAATACTTTTTAATGATAGCTGTAATATCGTTCAATTGTAAGTCAACCGGGGAGTTGCTTGAGATATTCAAAAAGAGGTTTTGCTTTGTGTTTTTTCCACGAAGTAAATATCTGATCCACAGTATAATCATCATTACGATAAATGCGGCAACAACTATAAAGCGCTGACTGGCACCCAAACCTAAACCAATTGAGATGGCAAAAAACAGATATGCAAGCTCTTCCGGTTCTTTTATAGCCGCTCTGAAACGTACTATTGACAATGCACCTACCAGACCTAACGAAAGCGCAAGTGACGATTTTACAATTGAAATGATAAGCATTGTTGTGAAAGAGATCATCAGGAAGTTGTAGGCAAACATTTTGCGGTTCGACAAGCTGTTGGCACATTTTGAATATGTATATTCAAGAATAAGTGACAAAATAACTATCAACAACGAGTTGATGAGAAAATCGGGAAGAGATATCTGAGCACTCTCCGTAATCATAAACTTTTGAAACAAACTCCATTTATCCTGCATAATTGTTTATTTTAACTGTAAAAAAACGGCAAAATTACTTTTTATAAAATATATCGGCAACTTTTTTATTAGTTCCGCTGATTAATGTGTCATTAAGTATTAATTGCGACCCCTCTTCAATGAGGTGTAACGTGTTGTTATTGTGATATATTAATAAGTGAGTTATGATTGTTGCTTCTCCGAATTCAGGTTTTTTACGGAATGCGGTCATCCCGTAATTACAATTGTGAACCGAAGAGTTAAAAACTTTCACAACCGACTTATCTTTTGAAGCAATACCGATATTGCAATTTGAGATGTCGGTATTTTTTACGATGAGATGCGAGTCTTCTCCGCCACTGATTCCTTTGTCCTTTGCCCCGAAGACTTTTATCGAATCAATTGTGATCTCACTTCCCGAAAAATCAATGGCATCATTCAGTATATTTGTGAAAGTGATTCCGGATGCTTTTCCGGTACAAAAATCGGAATCGAAAGCATCGGAAAAGATATTGTCAAACCTGCAACCGGTAACATTAAAATCGGAACGTACTATGTTAATTGCATCTTCGCAGTTATTATTTTGAATATTGCTGTTTGAGATGTCAACGTCCGATTCATAAAATGTTACGCCTCCGGTTAATATCCAGCCTTTATAATTCAGGGTATTCAGATTATCAAACACGGCATAATTTATTTTCGACCTCTCATCAGCCTGCAAAACCGTAAAACCGTTTGCCGTACCGTCAGAAGAGTAAATCTTTACGGGCTTATTTTCAGTTCCCTCCAAAAAAACCGGCGACCAGGATATTAAAAATGCGCTGTCGGTAAAATCTATTTTTGTTCCCGGTTTAAAAATTACCCTGTATCCTTTCGGAATAATGACAGGCGCTGTTATCTTTTGTTCTCCCGAAAATAATATTTCTTTTCCCTCAATTTTAATAAATGCAGTGTTTTTATTAACCGCATATTCTTCTAACAACTCCTGCCTCGGAGACCACGCTTTCGGATATGGCCATTGGTAAATGGGACTTGTGTATATTTCATCATCACCATAGACCATATAAAACAAAAATGCGGCATTTGTGTCGGTTGGTATTGTATATGCTTTTTGTGAAAAAACATAACAAGGCACTTCAATTTTAGGGTCTGTTCTAAAAAAAGAGGTTATTCTTTTAGCTTTTCTCCCTGTCCCCAGAAGTATAACAGGCTTACTGTAAAAATTGTATATATCAATGTATGCCGTATCGTCAGAGATAAATGAAGTGTAGGTTTTAACATAACGGTTTGGAGGTATTACAGTTTGTGTAGTGTCAATCTCGGCATTATCAAGAATACTTTTTTTAAAGACTTTTTCGTAGGGAGCTGTATTTTGCAATTTACTTTTAAGTTTATTAAGATAGGTTCTGATCTTTTTTGCATCGTCAAGTAAAAATGTAGAATCAAAATCATAACCCTTAAATTCTTTTGCTATCTCAGATTCATAAAGATTGATTTCATTTTTATATCTGTTCAGGAGGTTTTCTATAAAATCCTTTTTTGAATATTTTTCAAGATAATGCAAATATTTATTGTTAAACACAGAATCTTTAAAAGGGAAAAAGGGGAAACGCTCCATATTACTTTTCGTTTTGAGTTCGTTAGAAATACCTAAATCGGGTACTTTAAATGGGTTGTAAGGCCCTTCTCCTGTATAGCAGTCGAATATGACAGGCTCGAGTTGTGATAAAACGGGGTCGTAATAATAACGCCGGTTGTGCCAGGCAATGGAATGATAGCTTTTTGTTACATTCATTAATGCATAATACTTTGCAAATTTATCAATGTTAAATAATTCGGAAACACCGGTTTTGAAATATGAATATTGCCAAACCAGATTTTGCGCTATTAAAAATTCCTTTTTCAGGGTAGGGTTGTTCATTGTCCGGTTCAATTTAAAAGGTAAGATCTCGGCAGCAGCATATACCGGCATTTTCTTATATACTCCTGTCTGGCTTATCCTTATCCATTCCCAGAATCCGTCTTCGTCAAGTTTTAATATAGGCCCCTCTCTCCTTTTTCTCGACTCTACAAGTTGCTTGTCGAAGTGCTCCTCATAAGCATAAATACCCAGACTTTTATTGTTAAGATAAACGGGTATAAAGCCATATCTTGTAGTTAGCAAATTCTCATCTTCAAAAAGTTTGTGTGCAAGCCATTCATTAACGAAGAAGCGTGTTGCCGGAGTTTGGATTGAAAACGTTCTCATCCCTCTCCACGAATATTTTTTACTGAGCTTTATGCGAAATGACCACTTTATTCCTTCAAGATGATCGAGCCAGTCGCCTTTCAGCCTTACTTTTGCTTTCATCATCTTGTCACCCGAAAATAGTATTGCCCTGACCCAGTCATCATCCGTTGATTCAAGTACACCGTTTTCAAATGCTCTGTTGCGGATTTTATAAAGCTTTTCCATATAGACACTGTCAATAAAAATCTTTAACGGCTCGTCGAAATCAAATTCAGGATAATCAATGGTTTTTCTTTTTATTATAGTATAATCATCAATATAAACAGGTTTTTTTGAAATGTTCCAGAAATAGATTTTCATATCTCTGCCTCTCATTTTTTCAGGAATCTGAAATTCAACTGCAAGATGCTTCCAACCGGCTGAATCAACCTCAAAGTATTTTTTTTGAGTTTTATAGAAGAATTTAGGATCCTTGTCTGTTGCTACCAGAATAGCCCCGTTACCTCCATCAGGTATATATTCCCAAGCGTCAATAAAGTAAAAGTCACCCGGTTTTGAGTTTTTGATAATATCTGAAAATCCAAATTCTTTATCAAGTTTTAATGAATATTTTCCTGTCCTGGAATGAATATCGCTTCTTAAAGCTCCGTCGTTAAAAGTAATGGAAGAGTCCGTTTCCGAGATAAAATATTTTCCATCAGGGGTTAACAACTCCATTCTACAAATAACCGGTTCATCATATTTCGCTCCGGGATTATTGTTAAAGTACCCGCATCCCGGGGCCAAAACCATTGCTATTAAGCCGGTTATCAAAAAAGTGATATTAAAAAATTTATTTTTCATTGCGGCTGCAAAAGTAACTAATTGTAGAAAAAATATAACTTTTAAATTGCGATTGAGTTAATTATTATACATTTGCACGATTTTTTGAAATTAAATAGTATAGTATAATGGCTGAAAACCTTGTAATAGTCGAGTCGCCTGCCAAGGCAAAAACAATAGAAAAGTTTCTGGGAAAAGATTTCATTGTGAAATCCAGTTTCGGACATATTCGCGATCTTTCTCCAAAGGATTTGAGTGTTGATGTTGATCACGATTTCAAACCGCAGTATGAAATTCCGTCGGACAAGAAAAAAACGGTTGCTGAGCTTAAGAAACTTGCCAAGAAAGCAAAGACAGTATGGCTCGCAACTGATGAGGACCGCGAAGGGGAAGCTATATCCTGGCACCTTGCGGAGGCTCTCGGGCTGAGTGATGAAAAAACAAAAAGAATTGTTTTTCACGAAATTACAAAAAGTGCAATCCTTGATGCTGTTGAGAATCCTCGCGGCATTGATTATCATCTTGTTGATGCACAACAGGCACGCCGTGTACTTGACAGGCTGGTTGGGTTTGAACTTTCACCCGTTTTGTGGAAAAAGGTGAAACCTGCCCTTTCTGCCGGAAGGGTTCAATCGGTGGCAGTGCGTCTTATTGTTGAAAGAGAGGAGGAGATAAAGAATTTTAAGCCGGAATCTTCTTACAAAGTAACAGCTGTTTTTGAAATTAAAAAGGATGGCGGTACTTCTAATGTTGAAGCGGAACTTCAAAACCGTTTTAAAACTAAAAAAGAGGCTGTTGCCTTTCTGCAAAAATGTATTTCTGCCCAATACACTATTGAATCGGTGGAGAAAAAGCCTGCAAAAAAATCTCCGGCACCTCCGTTTACAACGTCAACATTACAACAGGAGGCCAGCCGTAAGCTTGGTTTTTCAGTATCAAAAACAATGGTGATTGCCCAGCAACTCTATGAATCGGGAAAAATTACCTATATGAGAACGGACTCGGTCAACCTTTCCAATCTTGCTATAGGAATGGCTAAAAAAGTTATTGCCGGAACTTATGGAGAAGATTATGTTAAGACGAGAAAATATAAAACAAAATCTAAATCGGCACAGGAAGCACACGAAGCTATAAGGCCTACATATCTTGATAATCAGACGATTTCGGGTGACAGTTCACAACAAAGACTTTACGAATTGATCTGGAAAAGGACAATTGCTTCTCAAATGAGTGATGCTCAGTTGGAGAAGACTACCATAAAAATCGGTGTTTCTACGGCTGGTGAAAAGTTTATTGCAAGAGGTGAAGTTATTAAATTTGACGGCTTTTTGAAGGTTTATATGGAATCAACAGACGATGAAGATTCATCTGAATCAACAAAAGGCCTGTTGCCTCCTGTAAAAGTCGGAGAAAAACTAAATGCAAAAGAGATTTATGCAATTCAAAGATTTACACAGTCACCTCCGAGATATACTGAGGCCAGCCTCGTGAAAAAACTTGAAGAGCTTGGAATCGGAAGACCTTCGACTTATGCCCCGACAATTTCAACTATTCAGAAGAGGGGATATGTAGAAAAAGCCGACAAGAAGGGAACGGAACGAAAATATGATTTTATCTCCCTGTCCGACGGAAAAATAAAAGAAGAGGTTAAAAAAGAAAAAACAGGCTATGAAAAGGCAAAATTATTCCCGACTGATATCGGTACGATTGTAAATAATTTCTTAGTTCAGTATTTTGACAAGGTACTGGATTATAATTTTACAGCAGGTGTTGAGAAAGAGTTTGATGAAATAGCCGAGGGGAAAAAAGCCTGGAATGAAATGATAAAGGAGTTTTACAAACCTTTTCATGATAACGTTGAGGAAACACTTGAGAAATCGAAGAAGCAAAGTGGCGAGAGATTGCTGGGACAAGACCCCGAAACAGGGAAGAATGTTTTTGCAAAAATTGGCAGATATGGTCCAATTGTTCAGATAGGTGAGTCGAATGATGAGGAAAAACCGAAGTTCGCCGGACTTAAAAAGGGCAGAAGCATTGAGGACGTTACCCTTGAGGAGGCTCTTGATATGTTCAAACTACCTCGTACAATTGGCAAATATGAAGATGAAGATATGGTTGTTGCCATTGGTAGATTCGGTCCCTATGTAAGACATGCAGGTAAATTTTATGCCCTCGGTAAGACAGATGATCCTATTACCGTAACTCCCGAAAGAGCTATTGAGATAATTGAAGCAAAACGCAAAGCCGACAAGGAGAAAACAATTAAGGAGTTTAAGGAAGATCCTTCTTTGAAAATTCTGAATGGCCGATACGGTGCATATATTTCAAAAGATAAAAAGAATTACAGAATACCGAAAAACAAAGATCCGAAGGAGCTGACACTTGAAGAGTGCCTCGAAATTATTGAAAAGGCTCCCAAGAAAACAAATACCGGTGGTAAAAGGAGAAAAAAGTAGATTATTCTTATATTACTAATTTATTGTTAATTAAAAAATTAAGAAAATGAAAAAAATTGCATTACTGATTGTTTTTGGTGTTTTCGCCTTTACACTTAACGCTCAAAAAATTATGGAAAAAGGCGATGTAATGATAAATGCCGGAATTGGTGAACTTTCCAGTTATGGCTTGATACCTTCAATAAATGCAAGCGTTGAGTTCGGAGTTATTCCGACAGGTGATGTGGGAATTGTTACTTTCGGCGGTATCACGGCTTTTCAGCTTGGTTATGACAGCTATTATTTGTATGGTTATCCGGATGAATCTTATACTTATACCGTATTTGTGTTTGGCGGCAGAGCCTCCTGGCACCTTCAAACTTTTGAAAGTGATAAATGGGATGTATATGCCGGTGCCGGTTTGGGTGTGAAGATGAAATCAGGTTATGAGGTTTACGGATATAAATATGACAGTTGGACAGGTGTCTATGGAGAATCTTATGTAGGAGGCCGTATGATGTTCACGAAATCTTTCGGACTCTTCGGAGAGGTCGGATACGGAACCCTTTCAGCAGTAAAATTCGGAGTTACTTTCGGATTCTAAGCGTAACTGAAAATATTTTGAAACTCCCTGTTCTTTTGAGTAGGGAGTTTTTTTGCCATAAAATCATTCTCAGACTTCGTTGGGAATAGCATTGGAGTAATGTTAAAACCTGAAATATCAAAATTCGGCAACTCAACTTCCCGAATTAAATTTTTTTATAACTTTTGTAATTTTGGGGTGGTTTAGGTCATAGAATACATTTGAAGTTATCAACAGGGAAAACTTTTTGGAATTTATATAACTTTTATTTCGACTTTTCAACATAACATTTTCTGCAAAGAGGAACATAGCTGTCGGTTTCGCCGAGCAGCACAAGATTGTCGTCTTTAACAATTCTGTATGAATACTGGGCAAGGTTGCCGCATTGCATACAAATAGCATGAACTTTTGTAACATATTCGGCTGTTGCCATAAGCGAAGGAATAGGCCCGAAAGGCTTCCCGAGATAATCCATATCAAGCCCTGCAACAATAACCCTGATACCTTCGTTTGCCAATATATTACAAACACTCGCAAGCTCCTTATCAAAAAATTGTGCTTCGTCAATTCCGATAACATCAACATCCGAAACAAGTAATAAAATTTGAGATGCCGTTTGTACCGGTGTGGATTTTATTGACGATTTGTCATGCGATACAACATTCTCCTCATCATACCTTACATCAATGGCAGGCTTGAAAATCTCAACTTTTTGTTTCGCTATTTTTGCACGGTTTAGCCGGCGGATAAGCTCTTCGGTCTTTCCGGAAAACATCGAACCGCAGATAACCTCCACCCATCCGTTGCGCTTTTGTGTGCCGTTGGTATTTTCCAGAAATATTGTGTCCGTCATTGATAAAAAATTCCTACTTTAGTCGCTTGTTTAGCGTACAAAAATATTAAAAAATTATGGATAAAAAATTAATTATTAAAGATTTGGTGGGTGGTGAGAAAGAAATTGCCCGTTTAATAACAAAATTAAGCTCCGAACAGGCAAATATTGCGACTATTGATATTGATTTGACATTGGAAAAACTAAGAAAACTATATGATTTGGTTTTGAAGTTAAAAAACTATGAAACAGATACCTATGAAACAAAAGTGGACATAGTTTCGGAAAGTTTGCCTGCCGAAGAAGAAAGTAAAAAGGAAGATACCTCGTATCCGTTAAAAAAAGAAGAAGAGTTGCCGAATGAAAACAAACATGTTAGTCAAGAAATTGTTGCCGGTGAAATGAATGATGAAGAAACGAGAGAGGAGAAAAAACAGCAGGAGCCTGATACTCCGGCGTTATTCGAAGAAGAGGAGATTAGCGCGACGAAACCGGAAAAGCCGCAGGAAAAGCAGGTTTCAACAGGAGTTACAATGGACCTTTTCGGGAATACGGTGGAGAACACAATGACTTCCGAAGATAGTAAAACAATTGCCGATACTATTTCCGAGCAGATAAAGGAAGAAAGTGTTGCTGATAAATTAAATAAAACGGCCATTAGCGATTTGAAAGAGGCAATCGGAATAAATGAGAAGTTTTTCTTTATTAATGAACTCTTTGACGGAAATATGGGCGATTACAATAAAGCCGTTGACACTCTCAATAATTTTTCGGGAAAGGATGAAGCTATGGCACATCTTAACGAACTGAAAACCAAGTATCAGTGGGACGAAAATAATGAAGCATTAAAGCAATTATCGGAATTAATCAATAGAAGGTATTAACAAGTGAAGATTATACTAACAATATCAACTCTTTTTGCATTCGTTTTATTAAATGCCCAGGATAAGCAATATGCCTTTTCGGTTGTTGACACGCTTACTTCACCCTCTATGCACGGCAGGGGCTATGTCAATAACGGCAATCGTATTGCGGCGGAGTTCATTGCCGGAGAATTCAAAAAAGCAAAGCTAAAACATTTCGGGAAAGACTATTTCCAGCCCTTTTCATATCCGATGAACACATTTAAGGATACCATTGATGTTTTCGTTGACGGGAAAAGGCTGATTCCGGGAAAAGATTTTGTCCTGTACTGTTCTTCTCCTTCTGTTGACGGAACTTTTAAAATGGTACGGGCATTGAAAGACAGCACCGGAAATCCTTTTTTTGGTCCGGACGTTAATCTTTCCGGCTTGGCCGATAAGGTGATTGTCACCGATGCCAATCCCCGTAAATTCGACTATAAAAAATATAGAGCAGCCGGCTATGTTTTTTTAAAGGATGGAAATGTGTGGTGGCACGTATCCGACGGAGGTGAGGTGCTTCCCTATTTCAGGCTTATTATTGCGGAAGATAAAATTTCTTCAAAAAGTAAAATACTGAAAATCAAAGCTAAAAATGATTTTGTAGAAGCTTTTGCAACTCAAAATGTGATAGGATATGTCAAAGGTAAAGTTCAGCCCGATACCTTTCTTGTCATCACGGCTCATTACGACCATCTCGGGCAGATGGGACCTGAGGCATATTTCCCGGGAGGAAACGATAATGCCAGTGGGTCGGCTATGCTGCTTGATCTGGCAAGATATTTTTCATCAAAGAAACATCGTCCTTATTACTCTGTTCTTTTTATTGCGTTCAGTGGTGAGGAAGCAGGATTGCTCGGCTCGTTTTACTACGTAAATCATCCCCTGTTTCCTTTGTCGCAAATAAAATTTTTAATAAATATTGATATGGTGGGTTCGGGCAGTGACGGAATAAAAGTGGTTAACGGCTCCGTGTTCAAGAATGATTTCGGTAAACTTGTAAAACTGAATGATGATAAACATTATTTGAAGAAAGTCAGTCCGCGCGGAGCTGCAGCAAACAGCGACCATTATCCCTTCTATGACAAAGGTGTACCTTCGTTCTTTATTTATACCCTTGGAAAAGAGTGTGTGGAGTACCACAATATTTACGATACAAAAGAAAATGTGCCATATACCGCGTATGATGATCTGTTCGGTTTGCTCATTGATTTTTTCGGTTCATTTTATAAATAAAAAATTATGTCGAAACTGTATCTCATACCGACACCAATAGGAAATCTTGAGGATATTACACTCCGGGCTATCCGTATTTTGAAAGAGACCGATCTTATTCTTGCAGAAGACACAAGGACAACCGGTGTTCTTCTAAAGCATTATGATATTAACACACCGATGAAATCGCATCATCAGTTCAATGAGCATAAAACCGTTTCCGATATTGTTAACAGACTTTTGTCGGGTGAAAATATATCCTTGGTAACCGATGCCGGTACTCCTGCTGTTTCCGACCCGGGATTTCTGCTTGTGAGAGAGTGCATTAAAAATAATATTGAGGTGGAAACACTGCCGGGTGCTACGGCTTTTGTTCCCGCTCTTGTAAATTCCGGTCTTCCGTGCGACAGGTTTGTTTTTGAGGGCTTTTTGCCACACAAAAAGGGTCGTAAAACGAAACTCGAAAGCCTTGTTATTCAACCATATACAATGGTCTTTTATGAATCGCCGTTCAGATTGGTGAAAACATTAATGCAGTTTGCAGAGTATTTCGGAAACGATAGAAAAGCTTCCGTTTCAAGAGAGTTGACAAAGATATATGAAGAGACCGTACGTGGTACTTTGGCGGAACTGATTGTACATTTTTCGGAGAAAAAACCAAAAGGGGAAATAGTTGTTGTAGTTGCCGGGAAAAACAACACTAACGGTTAAAACGAATGGGGCAATTTAAAAAGGATATGGAAGAACAGGGAGTCTGCATTATAATCCCCGCATATAATAATGCAGGGACTTTGAGAAATGTCATTGAAGATGTTTTTCGATATTCTGAAAATATCATTGTTGTAAATGATGGTTCAACGGACGAGACCTTGCAAATATTGGGCACCATAAACAATATTGATGTGGTTTCTTACAAAAAAAACAGAGGTAAGGGATACGCTCTGAGGAAAGGTTTTGAAAGGGCAATTGAAAAGGATTTTAAATATGCAATAACCATTGATGCCGACGGACAGCATTTTGCCGATGACATTCCGTTATTTATCAAGAAACTTAAAGAAGAAGAAGATGCTGTTATAATCGGTGCCCGGAATATGACTCAGGATGGCGTGCCGGGAAAAAGCAGTTTCGGACACAAATTTTCAAATTTCTGGTTTTGGGTGGAGACGGGAATAAGGCATCCCGATACACAGTCGGGCTTCAGACTTTACCCGTTGGAACGTATCAAAGATTCAAAATGGTTCACAAGAAAATATGAATTTGAAATAGAGGTCATTGTCAGACTTGCGTGGAAGGGTGTAAAAATAACTTACGTCCCCGTAAAGGTTTATTATGCACCTGCTAATGAAAGAATATCCCACTTCCGTCCCTTTGTTGACTTTTCAAGAATCAGCGTGTTAAATACTATGCTTGTTATTTGGACTTTCCTGTATATCAAACCGCGGGATTTCACAAAAAAAGCTTTCAGAAAATCCGTTAAACAGCATTTTAACGAACAGATAAACAACCCTAAATATTCCAATCTTTATTTATCACTCTCGGTAGCATTCGGTGTTTTTATGGGAATAATTCCTATTTGGGGTTATCAACTTGTTTCCGCAATTTTTCTGGCACACGTTTTAAAACTTAATAAGGTTATTGTTGCTATTTCGGCAAATATAAGTCTGCCGCCGTTGATACCGTTCATTTTGTTTGCATCCGTAAAAACCGGCGAACTGATTCTCGGAACACACACGGGACTGAATTTCAATTCCGAAATAACATTTGACCTTATCAAATCGCTGTTAACCGTTTACATCACCGGAAGCATTGTTTTTGCAGTTGTGATGTCATTATTTTCAGGATTGATATCGTGGGCTCTTCTTGCAATCTTCCGAAGAAGAAATTAGTGATGCAAATAATAAAACAATAAGATCAAATTTTTCAGGGTGTTTCATAAAAAACGGACATCATTTTAAAATATTGTAAATTAATAGTTCAAAATGTAATGAGCCTGCAGACATCTTTTAGTTATTTTTGCGCCGAAATAGGCTTTAAAGGAAGTATATGGGGCAATTTTTTATTTTCATTTACGAATTTCTGTCGAAAAGGATTTGGCTGTTGGTTTTGGTTGCAATTGCTTTTATTGCAACGGTTTTTTATTCTGCCGAAAATCTGAAAACCGACGAAGATTTTTCAACCCTTTTTCCAAAAGAAAAAAACTTTGAAAAGTTCAACCTCATTCTTAAAAATTCCTCTTTTTCAGATAAAATTGTTGTCTTTTTTACTGCAAATGATACAGCCAACCCTGAAAAAACCAAGCTCCTGATAAAGCGAGCCGATACTTTTGTTGATTCCGTTGAAAAAAGATTTGGTGCTCAAATCAAGGATATCAAGTATAAAATTTCCGATAAAGATATTTTAATGCTGTATGATTTTTTCTACGAAAACCTTCCGCTGTTTCTTGATAAGCAGGATTATGATGAAATTGAAAAAAGGTTGTCGCCCGAATCAATAAAAACCACCTTGCAAAAAGACCTGAACACTCTTGTTTCTCCTGCGGGAATAGCTATGAAAAGGTTTATTCTTAAAGATCCTTTGGGTTTAACTCCTCTTGCTTTGAATAAAATAAGCCGGTTTCAGGCCGGGAATGATTTTGCCATTGTTGACAACAGGATTTTTTCAAAAGATAAAAATGTTCTTTTTGTTTTCATTACGGTTTCCAATTCTTCCGATACGCGTAAAACAGGAGAGTTGATTACGGGCATTAGCAATTTGACAGATGACGGAAACGATAATACTATTTCCGTAAACTATTACGGTGCTCCTGTTGTGGCTGCCGCTAATGCAGAAAGAATCAAAAAGGATATTATGCTGACGGTAAGTTTGACATTGCTCTTCATCTTTTTATTTCTGAGTCTCTATTTCCGCAGTTTTATTCTGCCTTTCTTGCTTTTTATTCCTGTTCTTGCCGGTGCAGGTATTTCACTCGTTGCCGTTTATCTTTTCAAGGGTGAAATTTCTGCCATTTCAATGGGTGTGGGTTCGGTTTTGCTTGGTATCGGAATAGACTATTCGCTTCATTTTTTCACTCATTCGCGAAAGACCAAATCGGTTTCCGAATTGCTCAAGGACATTTCTGTCCCGATTATGATGAGCAGTCTAACCACGGCTTCCGCTTTTTTGTGTCTTTTTGTTGTGAAATCCGACGTATTCCGGGATTTGGGCTTCTTTGCCTCCGTGAGCGTTATCTCCATTGCTTTTGCCACACTTATAATACTTCCTCTGATATTCGGGTTTCTGAAAAAGCTGAAGCACGATAAAGCAGGTATCTCCTTCCCCGGAAAGATAGCTTCGGTTGAATTTGAAAGAAAGAAGTATTTGATTTACATAATTTTAATACTTACCGTAGTCTTCTATTTTACGGGAAAAAGGATATCTTTCAACGAAAATTTGATGGATATGAATTATATGCCCGAAAAATTAGTTGAGGCAGAGTCATTCCTGAACAAAAAAACGGCTTTTGCAAAGACTTCCCTTTATCTTGTATCGTCCGGAAAAAACATTGAAGAGGCAATCAACTATTCGGGAAAGGTAATCCCTGCGTTGGACAGTTTGAAAAGAGCAGGTGTCATTGACGATTATTCTTCGGTTAATTCTGTTTTACTTACTCCCGAAATACAAAGGGAAAAGATACGTATTTGGAATGATTTCTTTAGAAAAAGAAAGGATAGCTTAATATCAAACATCATTCGGGAAGGCAAAGCAATTAAGTTTAAATCCGATGCTTTCAAAGATTTTTTTAGGCTAATGAACCGGGATTTCAAACCTGTTTCTCTGAAAAAATTTGAGGATATTAAAAATCTCTATTTTAAAGATTATATCATTGATAATGAGGATATACATGCTACCGTAACCTTGATAAAAGCCGGCCGGAACAAAAAGGAAATTATTAAAAATCAAATCGGAAATTCGGATTCAATTTTTGTATTTGATCGCCAGGGTATAACGGAAAAGCTGTTTGGCGTTATCAAGTCGGAATTTAATTCTTTGATCATTCTTTCGTCTCTGATTGTTTTTGTGATTCTTTTACTCTCTTTCGGCAGAATAGAATTGGCTGTTATCAGCTTTGTCCCGATTGTTATCAGTTGGATATGGACAGTGGGGATAATGGGATTATTCGGCATTCAATTCAATATTTTCAATATTATTATCTCGACGTTTATTTTCGGTTTGGGAGTTGATTACAGCATTTTTATTACTAAAGGATTATTGCAAAAGTTGCAATTCGGAAAGGAAAATATTACAACTTTCAAAACATCAATTTTACTTTCCGGAATTACTACCGTTGTGGGAACAGGTGTATTGATATTTGCAAAACATCCGGCACTAAAATCCATTGCTTTGGTGTCTGTGATCGGTATTTCATCGGCAGTGGTCATCTCTTTTACAATTTTACCCGTATTGTTTAATTTTTTGACCGTTTACAATGGAAGAAAAAGAACCTTGCCGGTTACCCTGTTGAATTTTACATTTTCAATAACATCACTTCTCTACTTCTTATTGTCAACTGCAACACTGGCGCTTGTAGTAATTCCCGTATTGAAGATATTACCGGTCAAAAAGAGGTCGAAAGAGCTGTTTGTTCATCACGCAATAAAATTCTTTTCAAAGACAGTTGTATATCTTAACATCCACGTTCCTAAAATCCTTGTTAATCTTAACAAACATACATTCGACAAACCTGTATTTGCAATTTCCAATCACCAATCAATGCTGGATCTGGTTTTCTTGTTAATGCTACATCCGAAGTTGTTAATTGTCTCAAACCGGCGCTCTTTGAATAATACCTTTTATGGCCCGGCAATCCGCTATACCGGTTTTATTTTTTCCGGAGAAGGACTTGACAAAATATCGGATGAGATAAAGAGAAAAATGGATGAGGGTTATTCGGTGATTGTATTCCCCGAAGGAACACGTTCGGCAAACTGTAAAATAAAACGTTTTCACAAGGGAGCTTTTTATATTGCCGAAAAACTGAATCTTCCCGTAATGCCTATGATGATTCACGGTGCTTGTCAGGCATTGAACAAAAACGAATTTTTCCTTCGCAGAGGAATCGTGCATATCATAGCTTTTGAAAAAATGGATTTTAGCAGCGGTAAGTATGGCCCTACATATCGTGAACATACAAAAGCAATGCAGAAATTTTACCGCAAGGAATTTGAAAAACTTGACAGGGAGGTTTGGATTCCTAACCGGTTAAAACATAATTTGATAAACAGATATATCTTTCGCGGACCCGTGCTTGAATGGTATATGAGGATTAAACTCAGGCTGGAAGATAATTACAATTTTATTAACGGTATTGTCCCACGTAATGCAGTAGTAACGGATATCGGCTGCGGATACGGTTTCTTGTCAACTATGCTTGCCCTTGTATCGTCCGAAAGGAAAATAACGGGTATTGATTATGATGAAGAAAAGATATTGACTGCGGAACATTGTACCGAAGACCTTGATAATCTGAGATTTGTTACCGGTGATGTATTGACGGCGGAAATACCGCAAAGTGATGTGATGATTATCAGTGATGTGTTGCACTATATGTCGAAAGAAAAGCAAATGCTGTTACTTGAAAAATGTTTTTCAGCTTTAAATGACAACGGGATTATCATTGTGCGGGATGCGGATGCCGACCTGAAAAAAAGAACCAAGGGAACCCGGATTACGGAATTTTTCTCAACACGTTTCGGATTTAACAAAACCGTTGAAAAGCTGGATTTTGTTTCGGGAAAACTTATTATAGAAACGGCAAAGAATGCCGGATTTGAAACGGAAATAATTGATAATACGAAATTTACATCTAATATAATTTATGTATTGAAGAAACATTAACAAATCTTATTTTCAATGAAAAATGAAAAATTTCGTTTTTTTTCATTATCTTTGTTGGGAAATTTCACAAACGGTTTAATATGAAAAATCTACCCATCGGCATACAGGAATTTAAGAAACTCCGGGAAGGAGATTTTCTCTATATTGATAAAACGGAATTTATCTACAATTTGATAAATTCGGCTTCCTACTATTTCCTGTCCCGCCCACGCCGATTCGGTAAATCGCTGTTGTTGAACACAATAAAAGAGATATTTTACGGAAATAAAGAGTTGTTTGAAGGTCTGTGGATTTACGATAAGATAGAGTGGGAAAAGTATCCGGTGATTAAGATTTCCTTTTCAAATATGAACTACCGTTCACTCGGATTGGAGAAAGCTATTAATAACGAATTGTTAATGATTGCCAAACAATACGATATTGCATTTGAATTTGACGATTTCAGCACAAGATTCAGGGAACTGATTCAAAAACTTTCAACGGATAAAAAGGTTGTCATCCTCATTGACGAATACGACAAACCCATAATAGACTACATTGAAGATATTCCGCAAGCCGAAGAAAACCGTAAAATTCTGAAAAGTTTTTATTCCGTCATCAAAGACAGCGACAACTACATCAAATTCTTTTTCGTAACGGGAGTATCCAAATTCAGTCAGGTCTCCATCTTTTCCGATTTGAACAATCTGAATGATATTACACTTGATAAAAATTATGCTGCTTTAACAGGTTACACCCAAGAAGAATTAGACTCATATTTTCCCGAGTACATTGAAAAGGTAGAAGAGGATTATGAAGGCATCTTCGATGATATCCCCGCCCAAATAAAAAAATGGTACAACGGCTATTCCTGGGACGGGAAAACTTTTGTTTATAATCCCTTTTCTATTTTGAACTTTTTCTACAAAAGAACCTTCGGTGATTACTGGTATGCCACCGGAACTCCCACTTTTCTTATGAAACTGATAAAGGAAAACAAATATACTATTTTCGACATAAAGAACAAAACCGTTCCGAGAGGTCTTTTGGATAAATATGAAATCACTTCCATTTCACTGATTCCGTTACTTTTCCAAACAGGTTATCTCACGGTAAAAAAAATTGATATGCGCAAAATGACATTGCAGCTCGACTATCCCAACCTCGAAGTGGAAAGTTCGTTCAATATGCATCTTTTGTCATATCTTCTTGGCGGCAAAACCGACAAAACAGGCAGTCTGCTTGTACAATTGTCCGAATCCATAGAACAACACCGCATAGAACAATTCATAGATAATGTTAACTCGGTTTTCAAAGGTATTTCATATACACTTATTGACAAAAAAGAAAAATATTTCCACTCGCTTTTTTATCTGATAATCAACCTTCTCGGCTTTACAATCGAAACGGAAGTGATGACCGTTGACGGCAGAATTGATGCCGTGATAACCACGGACGATTATATCTATGTCATAGAGTTCAAGGCAAATCAGGATGCAAAAACGGCATTGGAACAGATAAAAGAGAAAGGCTACCACAAAAGATACACTTCCGGCAAACGGAAAATCACTTTGCTTGGAATTAACTTCGACATTGAGAATAAAATAATTGACGATTATATTTCCGAGGAAATATAAAACACAAAATAATCCTACTTTACGCTTTAAGCTATTCTATTATCTTTGTAAATTTTATTATTCTTTAGGATTATATCTTTATGGTAACAGAATGGCAATACGATGTAGTAATTATCGGCAGCGGTCTCGGCGGTCTTTTGGCAGGCGCATTGCTGAGTAAAGAAGGATACAATGTCTGCATTGTCGAGAAAAATCCGGTTTTCGGAGGTAATTTGCAAACCTTCAGGCGTAATGGTGTTGTTTTCGATACGGGAATGCACTATTTCGGAAGCGCTGCAAAAGGACAGTTCATTTACAAACTTTTTAAATATCTTGGCATTTATGACTCCCTGAAACTGAAAAGACTTGATATTGACGGATTTGATATCCTTAATTTTAAAGATAGAGAGTACAAGTTTGCCCAGGGATTTGATAATTTTACCGACACTATCTCCTCATATTTTCCAACCGAAAGGGCTGCGGTAAAAAAGTTTACCGAAACAATAAAAAAGGTTGGCTTTTCTGAAAACATGTTCAATCTCATTGCAAAAAATAATGAGGATTTTTTCAAAGTCGGTGAGCACTATTCTCAGAATGCCTTTAAAGTAATTAGCTCTTTGACAGATGATTATGATTTGCGTAATGTTCTTGCAGGACTTAACGGACTTATCGGAGGAGGAAGGGATAAGACTAATATGTTTGTTTTCGGGATGACCTATTATTCCTATATTGAAAGCGCCTGGAGATTTGTCGGTGGGTCTTCTCAGCTCACGGATGCCCTTGTAGGGGTTATTAAACAATACGGTGGCACGGTTATAAACAATGCGAAGGTAACCGAAATTATTCTTAACGAGAAAAGAACAGTAGATTCATTAAGGACAGATAAAAATCTTATCGTTAAAGGAAAAAAGTTTATTTCAAACATTCATCCGGCAAATACAATTAACCTGCTACCAAAAAATTCACTTAGAAAAGTCTATGTCAACCGGATAAGAAGGTTGGAAAACAGCATCAGTATGTTTTCCGTTTATCTTGTACTTAAAGATAATATGGCAAAATATTTAAACTATAACTATTTTGATATTTTTACTGACTCTACTTGGGCTGATCATGAAGCGGGAATGGATAAATGGCCTCAGGGATATATACTTACATCCCAGGTTCCGGAGAGGGGAGGGGAATTTGTTTCGGGTATAACCATAATGACTCCCGTTAATCCCAGGATTTTTGATAAATGGATTAATACAACAGTTGAAAAAAGAGGCGGGGAATATAAAGACTTTAAAAGTGAATTGGCGGAGAAGCTTCTGAAAAAAGTTTTTATGAGATTTCCTGAATTTCGTGCCGCCGCTAAAAAATATTATACGGCTACACCTCTGACGTTCAGGGATTATACAGGTACACCTGACGGTTCGGCTTACGGATTAATAAAAGACAGTGAAAAACCCTTTGAAACACTTGTGCTGCCGAAGACACATATCAGAAATCTTTTTTTTACAGGCCAGAATATCAATGTCCACGGATTGCTTGGTGTTTCTACCGGTTCGCTGTTAACCGTTTCATACATAACTGACATTAAAAGAATTATTAAGGAGATTAATGATGCGGGATAAAAAAGGCAACCGGTGGAGACGATTTCTGAAAATTTTGTTTGGAATAATTCTGTTTATTGTAATTTTATTCCTGATATTCAGAGAAACGGTTATAATTAACCCCCCTAAGATTGACGATAAAAACTTAACTGAATTGCAAAGACATAAAGTCAGTAATGATTATTTCAGAATAGGTGAGAATTTTCTTAAGCAAGATGATTCCGGTCTGTGGGAAATGTATGTTACCGGACACCCTTTCAAAAGGGGAGTCATTAACGGTAAATTATCCAAAGAGTTGATTCATTATCAGGAAGAGGCTTTTATCAAAATGATAAAGGAACTGATTCCCAATGAATTTTATCTGAATTTCCTGAAATATTTTATAGCCTGGTTCGACCGTGACCTTGACGATTATGTTCCGTTGGAATATCAGAAGGAAATTTACGGAATTTCAATGAATGCAAGTCCCGATTTCGATTTCATCGGTACAGGATACCAGCGTATGCTTAATTATCATGCCGCCCATGATATCGGTCATGCAATGCAAAATATGAATTTTGTAGCTTGTACTTCATTTGGCGTTTGGGATGAATTTTCAGCCGACAGCTCTTTGTTAATAGGTAGAAATTTTGATTTTTATTCCGGTGATGATTTTGCAAAAAACAAAATTGTAGAGTTCGTTCGCCCTGCAAATGGGTATGAGTTCGCTTTTATTACCTGGGGCGGTTTTATCGGAGTGGTTTCCGGAATGAATATGCAAGGACTTACGGTTACTCTTAATGCTGCCAAATCGGATATTCCGGCAAAAGCAAAAACCCCCGTATCTATTGTCGGAAGAGCTATCCTGCAATATGCTAAGAATATTGACGAAGCTTTTGAAATTGCTAAAAAATATGAAACTTTTGTCTCCGAAACCTTTTTGATCGGTTCGGCAAATGACGGCTATGCGGCAATTATTGAAAAATCGTTGGATACAACCGTGCTTTTCAGGCTAAATAAGCACTATATCATTGCCACTAACCATTTTCAGGATAAAGCTTTTGCAAAAACAAAACTGAATATTGAAAACCGTGAAAACGGAACATCGGTTTACAGGTATGAAAGGGTTGACGAGTTGATAAACGATTACGGAAAACTCAATTATTTGAAAGCCGCAGCATTGCTTAGAAACCAAAAGGGACTTCGCAACAGAGATATAGGAATGACAAATGAAAAGGTTATCAATCAGTTGATTGCACATCATTCGGTTATCTTTAAACCGGAACAACGACTAATGTGGGTTTCGACACAACCCTTTCAACTTGGAAAATTTGTTTGTTACGACCTGAATAAGGTTTTTGCTGATAATGCAAATGCCGGAAAGGCTGACTTTACGGTTGATACATTGATGATTCCCGCCGATAAGTTCCTGTTTTCTGATAAATACAATGATTTCCTTTTTTACAAGAGTTTTGTGGAGAAGACAAAACGGGATAACTTTGACGGAATAACGGAAAGCGATTTGGAAAAGTTTATTGCTTCAAATCCTGAATTTTATTATACTTATGAAAAGGCCGGCGATTACTATCATTTTATTAAGGATGACAATAAATCGGTGGAATATTATAATTTTGCCCTTCAAAAGGAGGTTTCTTCAAAAGCGGAAAGAGAAAAGATATTGAAAAAGATAGCGGATATAAAAAATAAATAATAACTGAAAAAAAATATTTGTGTGATACCGGAAATTGAATTAAAAAGCAGGGAAGAGATAAAAGCATTTCAGGAAGAAAAACTACGGGAATTACTCGGCTATTTGTCTGAGAAGTCTCCGTATTATTCCGAAATGTTCAAAGAGAATAATATAGATATACGTTCAATAAAAAAGCTGGAAGATCTGACAAAAATTCCGGTTACCACGAAGGATGATCTGCAAAAGCGCACCAAAGATTTTATCTGTATTGCAAAAAATAAGATTGTTGACTACAATACAACTTCGGGTACACTTGGCGACCCGGTCACTTTCGTACTTTCCGATAAAGACCTTGACCGCCTTGCGTATAATGAATTTATATCACTCTCTTGCAGCAACGGCACTCCCGACGATATTTATCAAATGATGGTAACCATTGACCGCAGATTTATGGCCGGAATAGCTTATTATCTCGGGTTGAGACGAATGGGTGCCGGAATTGTGCGTGTCGGTCCGGGGAATGCCCAGCTACAATTTGATACTATGGTACGGATAAATCCTACTGCATTGATTGCCGTCCCTTCATTTTTGATAAAATTGATCGAATATGCCGAAAGAAACGGTATTGATATTAATTCCACTTCGGTGAAAAAAGCCGTATGCATCGGCGAACCTATCAGGAATAGTGACTTTTCACTTAACACTCTTGGGAAAAGGATAAAAGCAAAATGGGATATTGAAATATATTCCACCTATGCTTCAACGGAAATGGGAACGGCGTTCAATGAATGTGAGTATGGTGTGGGTGGTCATCATCATCCCGAACTGATAATTGTTGAGTTTTTGGATGATAATAATGAACCTGTTGCAGATAATGAACCCGGTGAGGTAGTTATCACAACCCTCGGTGTGGAGGCTATGCCCCTGTTGAGATTTAAAACAGGTGATATTTGCTATCATTTCAAAGAACCCTGCAAATGCGGTAGGACGACCTTAAGAATAGGACCTGTCTTGGGCAGAAAACAACAAATGATAAAATACAAGGGTACAACTCTCTATCCATCAATAATTTATGATATTTTAAATGAAATTGATTTTATTGAAAATTATTTTATTGAGGTTTCTACCGGAGCCCTCGGAACGGATGAACTGTTAATAAAAGTGGGTGGAAAATCCGGAATAAAAAATGCGGAAAAACAGATAAAGGACAGGTTCAGGGCAAAAATGAGAGTGGCTCCCGAAATTGAAATTATTAGCCCCGCAGAAATAAAAAAACTTCAAATGATTGATGTTAACCGAAAACCTCGTATTTTTGCAGATAAAAGAGGATTAAATAGCTATGACGGATAAAACAGGAATAAAAATAAATTAAAAGTTATATAGTGCTATGCTATATAATGCTTTGCATGCTTTTTAATCTGTAATTTAAATAATTTGAAAATATAAATTGAAAAAACAAATAACAATGAAAAAATTTACAGTTTTATTAATCGGCCTTTTTTTCACCGTTAACCTGTTTTCACAGGATATGAGTGAAATTTTTCAAACGGAAAAAGCAACCTGGTTCGGGCTTGACTATTCCGAAGCCTATTTTATCGGATCCGAAGGTTTTACAAATCCTTCGGATATTAAAGACAGATATTTTAATTCTTGGAATCTTTTGATTAAAAACGAATACGAAAAATATAACCTCGGTAAGTTTTTCAAAAAGTCAAAAGTGGAAATTTCTTTGGATAATGTTAACGCCGTAAATCAGGAAGTTAATATTTATGACCGGGTTATTGACGATAACGGTAAAATGCTCCATCTCGACGATGCCAAAGTTCAGGAAATGATAAATAAATATAATTTTACCGAAGATCAGGAAGGGCTTGGAATTGTATTTATCGTTGAGAGTTACAGTAAAACGGCTGTTATTGCCAATTATTTTGTGACCTTTTTCGATATAAAAACAAAAAAAGTTCTCCTGACCGAAAGAATGGAGGGAAAACCCGGCGGCTTCGGATTGAGAAATTATTGGGCAAGAAGTTATTATAATGTTTTTAATACCATTTATAAAAAACGCTATAAAGCCTGGGCGAAGAAATACAATAAAAAGTAACTCTGCTGTTTGATGTACACTGTCGGAAGTAAAAATATAACACCTGATGATTTTTATGATATTCTTTATAAGGGGATTAAAATAGAAATATCTGCGCAAGCATTGGAACGTGTTGATCTGAGTTTTAATTTTCTGAAAGAGTTTTCAAAAGAAAAGATCATTTACGGGATAAACACTGGCTTTGGGCCTATGGCTCAATATGCGATAGAGGATGCCAATCAGATTCAACTTCAATATAATCTTATCAAAAGTCACGCTTCTGGAGTGGGAGATACTATTCCTCCTGTTGAGATAAAAGCAGCAATGATTGTTATGCTAAACAATCTGCTTCAGGGCTATTCGGGTGTGCATCAAAGTGTTGTTAATTTGCTTGCTGAGTTCATAAACAGGGATATAATACCCTTTGTTCCCGAACATGGTGGCGTTGGAGCCAGCGGTGACCTTGTTCAACTGGCACATATTGCTCTTTGTTTGATTGGCGAAGGAGAAGTTTATTATAAGGGCCGGTTATCGAACACAACGGAAGTTTTTAACAGCACCGGGCTTAAACCCGTTGAAATACACATTCGTGAAGGTTTGGCATTAATGAACGGAACTTCGGTTATGACCGGTATTAGTATTGTCAATGCATTAAAAGCCCGTCGCTTGATCAACTGGTCGTTGATAGCCTCGGCATTCATCAATCAGATTGTTCAATCCTTTGACGATTACTATTCCGAAGAGCTTAACAGCGTTAAAAAGCATAAAGGACAGCAATATATCTCCCGGAAAATAAGATGGCTCGAAGAGGGTAGTAAACGAATTAAAAAAAGAGAAAGTGAGTTTTATAACGGAAACGGATTTCAATCAAAAATTTCCACAAGAGTTCAGGAGTACTATTCAATAAGGTGTGTTCCGCAAATCCTGGGACCGGTATATGAAGCAATTGAAAATGCAATTGCAGTGTTTATTAATGAAGCTAACTCGGTTCACGATAATCCGGTCATAAATTATAAAACCGGAAACGTTTATCACGGTGGTAATTTTCACGGCGATTATGTCTCTTTTGAATCGGATAAACTGAAAATTGCCGTTACAAAACTCTCTATGATAACTGAAAGACAACTGAATTTCCTGATGAATGATAAACTGAATAAAATTTTACCTCCGTTTGTCAATCTAGGAACTTTGGGATTGAATCTTGGGATGCAGGGAGTGCAGTTTACTGCAACTTCAACCACTGCTGAAAATCAAACTCTTTCTTTTCCGATGTATCTTCATAGTATCCCGAATAATAATGATAATCAGGATATTGTGAGTATGGGAACAAATTCTGCCCTGATAACCAAAAAGGTTATTAATAATGCTTTTCAGGTTATGTCAATAGAATTGATTGCACTATTGCAAGCAATTGATTATCTTGATATTGTATCGGATTTGTCGGAGAAAACCAAAACAGTATATAATGATTTGAGACAAATAGTTCCCAAATTTATTGAAGATTCACCAAAATATTCGGATATCGAAAACATAAATAATTTTATTCAAAATAATTGTGTAAAAGGATTTTAAGAAACTGATAAGAATATGAGAAACGCATTAGTAACAGGAGGTTCGGGAGGTATTGGACAAGCAATTTGTATTAAACTTGCTTCCTCCGGTTTTCATGTTCTGGTTCATTATAACAGAAACGAAGCAGGTGCAGAAGAAACTTTAAAAACGATTGAGGAAGCCGGAGGTTCGGCTGAGATTACGGGATTTGATATCGGCAGTAAGAAAGAAATCAATGATTTTTATGAGTCGTTTAAAAAAGATCATCCCGGTGAATATATTGACGTATTGGTTAACAATGCCGGGAAAAGTGCCGATAATCTAATGATCTTTATGTCGGATGAGGAATGGGAAAGTGTGATTGACATAAACCTGAACGGATTTTTCTATTTGACCAAAGCATTGTTGAAAGACATGATTGTTAAAAAGTACGGCAGGATAATCAATGTTGTCTCCCTTTCGGGAATAAAAGGGTTGCCCGGACAAACGAACTATTCGGCTGCAAAAGCAGGTGTGATTGCCGCAACCAAAGCTTTGGCACAGGAGGTTGGGAAAAAGCACGTTACCGTTAATGCTGTGGCTCCGGGATATATTAAAACAAAAATGACCGAAAACCTTGATGAAAGTCAATTGAAAAAATTCATCCCTCTTAACCGGTTCGGTTTACCTGATGAAGTGGCTGAAGTTGTTGAGTTTTTAGCTTCCGACAGGTCTTCCTATATCACGGGTGAAGTAATTTCAGTTAACGGAGGTATCTATACTTAGATGAGTTTTCGGTATTAAAAAATTGTAAAACTTTATTTATATTTGCAACAAATTTAACATCTATGATTCAACAGGTTATATATGATAAACTTTCGGAAGTCAGACGATTATTAAAAGAGAATAAAGTTAAGCGTGCTTATTTATTTGGTTCGGTTTGTAGTAATAATTTTAAAGAGCAAAGTGATGTGGATTTTTTAGTTTCTTTTAATGATAATTTGGACCCGATTGAATATGGCGAAAATTATTTTAAATTATTGTACGCTCTTCAAAATTTACTGAAAAGAGATGTAGATATTGTTGCTGAAGAAACACTTTCAAACCCATACTTAATTAATTCAATTAATAAAACGAAAGTGTTATTGTATGAGTGATGAAGAAAAAAAATATTTGACTGACATTTTTACAGCAATTGAATCTATTGATTTCCATATTGGTAAAAAAAAGATATTTAATGAATATATTAATAATAAAACAATTAGAAGGGGCAGTAGAGAGGGAACTTGAAATAATTGGTGAAGCCACAGGAAGATTGCTAAAGCTAAATCCGGATATTAATATTTCTTATGCAAGAGTGATCGTTGATTTAAGAAATAAAGTTATTCATGCTTATGATGAAGTGAATCATATGGTGCTATGGAAAATTATTATAAAAGATTTGCCGGTATTAAAATCCGAGGTTTCAAAATTACTTATTGACCACTAATTTTATTTTAAATGAACAGGGTTGTAATAACAGGAATAGGAATTTATTCAACGATTGGATTGAATCTGGACGAGGTCAGAGATTCTCTATACAATGGAAAGTCGGGAATTGGTATTGATGAGTACAGAAAAGAGTTGGGTTTTATATCACCGCTGACGGGAGTCATTGAGAGACCGAAACTGAAAGGTGTTATTCCGAGAAGGATGCGTGTGGGTATGGCTGAGCAGGGCGAATATGCTTATATGTCAACGGTGGAAGCATTGAAAAATGCAAATATTGATGAAGAGTATATTGAAAAAACCAAAGCCGGTATCATCTTCGGGAACGACAGTTCCGCTGTGCCAGTGGTTGAAGCTGCCGATACAATACGAGAAAAAAAAGATACTACGCTTGTGGGCTCCGGTTCGGTTTTCCAGTCAATGAACTCAACGGTTACCATGAACCTTGCGGTTATTTTTAAACTTAAAGGAATAAATTTTACGGTAAGTGCTGCCTGCGCAAGCGGCTCACATTCGATAGGACTTGGATATCACTTGATTAAGAGTGGTTTACAAAACATGATCATTTGCGGTGGAGCTCAGGAGATAAATGCAATGTCAATGGGAAGCTTTGACGGACTGATGGCTTTCTCAAAAAGAGTTGATGCCCCGCAAAAAGCCTCCCGACCCTTTGATGCTAACCGTGACGGACTTGTTCCGAGCGGCGGTGCTGCAACGGTTATTCTGGAAAGCTATGAATCGGCTGTTAAAAGAGGTGCACCCATACTCGGAGAGATTATCGGATACGGATTCTCATCCAACGGCGACCACATAACTGTTCCCAATGTTGAAGGCCCCGCAACCTCTCTCGAAATGAGTATAAAGCAAGCGGGTATTACTGCCAAAGAGATTGATTATATCAATGCGCATGCCACTTCAACTCCAGTTGGTGATAAAATGGAAGCTCAGGCTATTTATAAGGTTTTCGGAGATTTGAAAACACCTGTAAGCTCTACAAAAGCAATGACAGGTCACGAAATGTGGATGGGCGGTGCCAGCGAAATAGTCTATTCGTTGATTATGATGCACAACTCCTTTATTGCTCCCAACATTAATTTTGAAACACCGGATGAATTTTCCTCCAAACTTAATATTATTGATAAAACAGTAAATAAAAACATTAATATGTTTTTGTCAAACTCTTTCGGCTTTGGTGGTACCAACTCTTCGCTTGTGGTAAAAAGGATTTAAAATCAAATAATTAAGGTAAATTTTCTCAGGTTCGCTGTTATTTCAAAAATTTATTCTACTTTTGCGCATTCATTGGGTTTTTGCTAATTTTAACTCATTTTTAATACGAAAAACGGTTTAATTGATATATGAAAGAACAGGATATTATAAAAATAGTTAACGATTTTTTAATTGACGAATTTGAGCTTGAGCCGGAGCAGATTAAAGATGATACATTACTCAGGGATGAACTGGAATTGGAAAGTCTTGACCTCGTTGATATTATTGTTCTCATAGAAAGGGAGTTCGGATTTAAGGTTGAACCTACTGAAATAGTTAAAGTTAATACCGTCAGGGAACTCTACGACTTTATAACGGAAAGAGTTAATAAATCATAATATGCCGCAATGGACAGGTAAAACCAGAGGTGGAATTGCCGGTTATAAATCGTTTGTTTTCATACTGAAATATTTCGGTATCTCCTCCGCATATTTTTTCCTTCGGTTTGTTGTTTTATACTTTTTGATTTTTGCACCGAAGGCTTTCAAAGCATCCTATTATTTTCTTAATAAACGACTTCATTTTTCGCCTTTTAAATCTTTTCGGTATGTAAGCAAAACATTCTATAAACTTGGGCAGGTACTTATTGATAAGGTTGCTTTTCTTTCGGGATTAAATAAAAACTATACTTTTGATTTTGACGGTGAAGAGCATCTGCGACAATTGGCTGATGAAACCGGAGGTGTATTGATAGGAGTTCATGCAGGTAGCTGGGAAATAGCAGGTCATCTGCTGAAACGTCTCAATACAAAGATCAATATCGTAATGTTTGCCGATGAGCACGAAAGAATAGAAGGTTTTCTAACGCAAATGTATAAAGATAAAAATGTTAATTTTATTCTTATCGGAAAGAATGATTATTCTCACCTGTTTCAAATTGCCGAAGCATTGAAGAATAGGGAGATGATTGCAATTCATGGCGACAGGTTTTTGCCGGGTACCAATACTCTATCCAAAGAATTTTTTGGAAAAAATGCTTTGTTTCCTGCCGGGCCGTTCCTTATCCCTTTGAAATATAATGTTCCGGTGAGTTTTGTTATGGCTATGAAAGAAACATCGAAGCACTATCATTTTTATGCCACACCTCCAAAAAAATTCCAATCTCCCAAAAATCCGGACGACAGAAACCGGCTTGTTAATATTATGTTGGAAGAGTATATTGAAAATCTGGAAAATATTTTAATGAAATATCCCGACCAATGGTTTAATTTTTACGACTTTTGGGGTGATATTAAATGAGATTAAATTTATATTTTTATGTCGAACTCCTATGGAAATGATAAAAAGCGTGCTGTTGATGCAAAAACCGATGCCCAAAAAATAGCTTTTGCCCCTTTGATGTTTCAGGCTGCCAAAGCTTTGAGAGACTTCGGTATCCTGAAATTGCTCTTACGGGAAAAGAAGGGTCTAACATCCGAACAAATTGCCTCAAATGTGAATATTTCCAGATACGGTGCAACGGTTTTGCTTGAAGCGGGTCTCAGTTTGGAACTTGTATATTTGAAAGAGGGTAAATTTAAACTGACAAAAACAGGTTTCTTTTTGGAACGGGATGCTATGACAAAAGCCAATATGAATTTTGCCAACGATATTAATTATAAGGGCGCATTTTATCTTCAGGAGTCTATCAGGGAGGGAAAACCGGTTGGTTTGCACAATGTTTTCGGAAATTGGAATACCGTGTATGAAGCACTATCCGAACTACCTGATGATGCACGGAAAAGCTGGTTTGAGTTTGACCATTTTTATTCCGATTTTGCTTTCGACGAGATACTGAAAATAATCTTTAAATCGAAGCCGGAAAAAATTGTTGACCTTGGCGGAAATACGGGAAAATTTGCTATTGCCTGTGCCTCATATTCTCCAAAGGCTTCAATTACAATTATGGATTTACCCGGACAACTTGAAAATGCAAAAGAGAATGTTTCCGAATATGGGTTTAAGGATAGAATTAATTTTTATCCCATAAACTTTTTAGATGATGACAAACCTTTCCCGAAGGGTTTCGATGTGTTTTGGATGAGTCAGTTTCTGGATTGTTTCTCTGAAAATGAAATAGTTAGTATTTTGCGACGAGCAAAAAATGCAATGAAAGATACTTCTGAATTATTCATTCTCGAGACTTTTTGGGATGAACAAAAATTTGAAGCAACAACATACAGTTTGCACGCAACATCATTGTATTTCACTTGTATGGCAAACGGTAACAGCAGGATGTACCATTCCGGCGATATGAAAAAACTTGTCGAAAATGCCGGATTATTCATTGATGCGGAGTTTAAAGATATAGGATTGGGGCATACTTTGTTACGATGTAAAAAACAGCTTAAATGACTGCACTTAATATACAAGAATTGATTCCGCAACGTCCCCCGTTTGTAATGGTGGAAAAACTTGTTAATGCCGGTGAGAAAACGGCGGAATCGTCATTCACGGTAACGGAAGAAAATGTTTTGACCGAAGCGGGAGTATTTACCGAAGCGGGTATCATTGAGAATATTGCTCAAACCTGTGCCCTTCAGGCCGGTTTCGTTGCATTAAACAGAGGCGTGGAAATTCCGCAGGGAATGATTGGTGGTATTAAAAATCTGGAAATAGATTTGTTACCTGAAATTAACGATACCATAACTACATCTGTTTCAGTAGAACACGAAGTTATGAACGCCAAAATAGTAAAAGGAACCGTTTTTCTGAACGGAGAAAAAATTGCTGCTTGTGAAATGAAAGTCTTTTTGTTTTAACTTTGTAAAAAATGCCTTAATGAAAAGGAAAAGATTAGCCGGTTTTGAAAGTAAGACCGATTTAATAAACCGAACAAATATAAAAGTTCGTTTTAGTGAAGTGGACTCTTTACGGATTGTGTGGCACGGAAATTATATAAAGTATTTTGAGGACGGACGCGAAGCCTTCGGAAAGCAATACGGACTCGGTTATCTTGATTTTTATGAGCAAAAGTTGGTTACGCCCGTTGTGGATATTGCCGTTCATTATAAAAGTCAATTGGTTTATGGTGATGAAATAGTTGTTGAAACGGAGTTCGTTAACAGTGAAGCTGCAAAAATAATATTTGAGTACAGAATAATCAGAAAAAGTGATATGTCAGTTATTGCAACCGGAAGAAGCGTTCAGGTGTTTTTAAGCACTGACGGTGAATTAATCCTGACAAATCCGGATTTTTTTGTTGATTGGAAAAAAAAGCAGGGTTTGGTTTAAATTAATATTAAAAATTTGTATATATTTGCATTGAAAGTATATTTAGTATTTTTCTATTAATTAAAAAACCTTGAATTATGAAAACTTTAAAGCTTATTATCGCCGTAGCACTTCTTTATGCTGTTTCGGCTTCAGCAGTATTTGCTAAAGGATTTCAACCCCCGTCAGAAGGAAAAGCAGTCATCTATTTTGTGCGTGTCACTGGCTGGGGAGGTGCAATCTCCTTTGAGTATTTTCACGGTGATAAGTATATTGGCGTGTTCAAAGGGAAAAATTATATGAGGTATGAATGTGATCCGGGAGAACAATTGCTTTGGGCATCTTCGGAAAATAAAGAGTTTTTAACTGCCGACCTTAAAGCAGGCGGAACATATGTTGTTATTGTTGACGTAATAATGGGGGGCTGGAAAGCACATGTGGGTTTAAAACCTATAACTGCCGATGATACCGAATTGTTTGAAAGAGCTAAAAAATTAATTGAAAAAAAAGACCCGGTTGTCACACCACAGGCTAAGATTGACAAAATGAATAAAAAACTTGCCGAGTTTATTCCAAAGATGCTGAACCGGTATGAGAATGAATGGAAGAATGAACATAACTTCAGGCATATCTCCCCGGATATGGCAATTCCCGAAGATAAACTGAAATAGTTTTTTTTATACTACTTTTGCCGTCTGATAATTTGAGTTATTGGTTTTATGGCAAATAGTTACATTGCAGGCGATAATGTTATATCCTCTCTCGGTTTTTCAACTGCTGAAAACTTTGGAAGTTTGCTTAAGGGTGTTTCCGGCATTAAAACCGGTAAATATGATGACCTCTACCCCGAAGAGTTTCCAGCTTCCCTGATTGACAGGGAAAGACTTGCTTCGGAATCTGAAAAACTGAAAATAAACAGCAATTTTACTCCTTTTGAACAACTACTGATAATCTCAATTAGCAAGGCTTTGAAGAGTACTGCTATTGATGTTAAATCTCCCGGAACCCTGTTGATAATATCAACAACAAAGGGAAATATTGATTTACTTAAAAACAATCCGCAGGATTTTGACAAAGAGAGAGTTAAACTTTGGAAATCGTCTCGGGAAATCGGGAAATTTTTCGGAGTGGCTAACGAACCACTTGTAATTTCAAATGCTTGTATATCAGGAGTTTTGGCTTTGAATATTGCCGACAGATTTATTAAATGGGGCAAATATAACAATGTGATTGTTGCCGGTGCGGATCTCTTGTCGGAATTTGTTGTTTCGGGGTTTCAATCCTTTTTATCACTTAGCAAAGATATCTGCAAACCCTTTGACAGCGACAGGACGGGTCTCTCCCTTGGTGACGGAGCCGCTACCGTTGTTCTGACAGAAAGTAAGGAGGAGGCTAAAAAGCCGCTGATAAAGATAGTCTCAGGCTCGGGAAGCAATGATGCAAACCATATTTCCGGACCGTCAAGAACGGGAGAAGGTCTGTATATTGTTATAAACGATATTTTAAAAGGGAAAAAAGATATTGATTTTATTTCCGCACATGGAACGGCAACACCTTACAACGACGATATGGAGTCAATGGCTATTGACCGAAACGGTTTGAATAGTGTTCCTGTTAACAGCTTCAAAGGATATATCGGACATACACTCGGCGCGGCAGGTGTTATGGAGTCGGTATTTTGTTTTGAGTCAATGCGACAAAATGTAATAATCGGCACTTACGGATTTCAGAATCCCGGAACCGTAAAAAAAATCAATGTTGTGAAAGAGACAAAACCTGCAGAATTAAACAGAGTTTTAAAAACGGCTTCGGGATTCGGGGGTAGCAATGCGGCTGTTTTATTTGAAAAAACGTAGAAGTGTATATATAACTTTAGTTGTTCTTTTTTTGTTGGGCACTTTTATTGGTTCATCTCTTAATTTCAAAATTATTAAGGCTACCTGAATTTAATCTTTCATATAATATTTATCGCAAGGCCAAGCGGCATATTATCACTATCCACCGTTAATGTGCCTCAAGCCAGTTATCTCCCGTATTCATATCAACGACAACCGGAACTTTCATAGGTATGGCCGTGACCATCAATTCTCTTACAAGGGGTTGCACTATGTCCAGCTCTTGTTTAAAAGTATCGAATATCAGTTCGTCGTGTACCTGAAGTATCATTTTGGTTTTCAGGTTTTTTTCCGTAAGAGCCTTATGTATGTTTATCATTGCAATCTTTATCATATCGGCCGAAGAGCCTTGTATAGGTGCGTTAATGGCATTTCGTTCGGCAAAGCCTCTTACGACGGCATTATGAGAGTTTATATCCCTGAGATAGCGTCTGCGACCCATTATTGTTTCCACATAGCCGTGTTCGCGTGCAAACTCAATGGTTTTTTCCATATATTTTTTAACACCCGGATATTTTTCAAAATATTGATCAATGATATGTTTTGCTTCCTTTCTCGGAATATTCAGTCTTTCGCTAAGCCCGAAAGCCGAAATACCGTAAACAATGCCGAAGTTAACCGTTTTGGCATGGCGACGCATTTCTTTGGTCACTTCTTCAATTGGCAGACCGTACACCTTGGAAGCAGTGGCAGCATGAATATCCTGACCCATCCTGAAGGCTTCAATCATTCCTTGGTCACCGCTTAACTCTGCAATTATCCTTAACTCAATCTGGGAATAGTCGGCCGCAAGCAAAGTATATTTCTCATTTCGCGGAACAAAAGCTTTTCTAATCTCTCTTCCCCGTTCGGTGCGTATTGGAATATTTTGCAGGTTGGGATTGTTTGAACTTAACCGTCCAGTAGCTGCAACGGCCTGATTATAAGAGGTATGTATTCTTCCGGTACGGGGATTGACCATATCGGGTAGCGTATCCACGTAGGTTGATTTCAGCTTTGTCAGTGAACGGTAGTCGAGTATTAGCTTTACTATTTCGTGTCTGTTTTCAAGTTTTCGCAAAACATCTTCTCCCGTGGAATATTGCTTTGTCTTGGTGAGTTTAGGCTTGTCGGTTATCTTCAGTTTTTCAAATAAAATAACACCGAGTTGTTTCGGAGACGAAATGTTGAACTCCTCACCGGCCAGTTTATGAATTTGTTTAACAAGCTCATCAATTTCCTTTTCCAGCTGTTTTGAGTACTCTCTGAGAGTTTCAATGTCGAGTTTTACACCTTCCGCCTCCATTGAAGCAAGTACGGGAATAAGGGGGTTTTCAATTTCGTCAAAAAGTTTTCTTGTCTTTGTTTCGTCAAGCAGAGGCTCAAAAATTAGTTTCAACTGCAAGGTTATGTCGGCATCTTCCGCCGCATACTCTTTAATGGTCTCCATATCAACCGTTCTCATACTTAGTTGGTTTTTACCTTTTTTACCTATCAACTTTTCTATGGGAACGGGCTTATAATTAAGGTAGGTTTCGGCAAGCACATCCATATTGTGCCTCATATCGGGCTCAAGAAGATAGTGGGCAAGCATTGTATCGAAAAGTTTTCCTTTAACTTCGGTATCATACCATTTCAGGACGGAGATGTCGAATTTAATGTTTTGGCCGACCTTTTCAATATTTTCATTCTCAAAAGCAGGTTTAAATTCGTTCACTATTTCAAGGCAATTGTTGTAATTTTCCGGAAGAGGAACAAACCATGCTTCACCCGGTTTTACGGCAAATGACATACCCACAAGCTCGGAATTATGGGCATCAAGTCCGGTAGTTTCGGTATCGAAACAGAACGAATCCACATTTTGTAATTTTTTTATCAGATTTGTTCTTTTATCTTTTGTATCAACAAGATAATATGTGTGTGGTGTATTGGAGATATTTTTTGTTTTTGTTTCATCGTCACGGTTTTCAAAAAGTTCAGCCTGTGTTGCATCGTCACCTTTTTTCAAAGAGAGGTCGGTAAAAATCCTTTTGGCAAAGTTCCTGAATTCCAGTTCGTCAAGTAGTTGGCGAAGAGCTTTTTCATCGGGCTCTTTTCGTAACAGTTTTTCTTCCTCAAACTCTATGGGAACATCAAGAATAATAGTTGCAAGTTGTTTGGATTGTAATCCTTGCTGTGCAAACATTTCGATATTTTCCCTCATTTTTCCTTTGAGTTTATCGGCATTTTTAATCACGTTTTCAACGCTGCCGAACTGTTTGATAAGTTCTTTTGCCCTTTTCTCCCCGATTCCGGGTATTCCGGGAATATTATCCGAGGCGTCACCCCAAAGTCCGAGGATGTCAATGACCTGTTCGGGACGTTCCACCCCGAATTTCTCACAAATTTCCTTAACACCGAGTATTTCGGCTTTGTTTCCCATACGGGCCGGTTTATACATTAAAATTTTATCGGTCACCAATTGCCCGAAATCCTTATCGGGAGTCATCATATAGGTTAAAAATCCCTTTTTCTCGGCTTTTTTGGCAAGAGTTCCGATGACATCATCGGCTTCATAACCGTCAACAAACAAAAGGGGGATATTAAAAGCGTCAATCAACTTTGTTACATAGGGAATTGATTTGGCAAGGTCTTCTGGCATCTCTTCGCGCTGTGCCTTATATTCTGCAAAATCTTCGTGTCTCACCGTCGGAGCTATGGTATCAATTGCAACTCCTATATGTGTCGGATTTTCATTTTTTAAGATATCAAAAAGAGTATTGGCAAAACCGAGAACGGCAGAGGTATTCAAACCTTTTGAGTTGATGCGCGGATTTTTACTAAAAGCGAAATAGGCACGATATATCAGTGCCATTGCATCGAGGAGGAAAAGTTTTTTTGTGTTGGGCATTATCTATATATTTGAATTTACAAATCGAATATTGATGCGAAAGTACAACATATTTTTTGTAAAGTAATTTTGTTTTTGTATCTTTGTCACATTCTTTAATACATAATAATTATGAAAAGTTTAATTATTTGCATATCGGTTTTCCTATTTGTGTTTTCGGTAAAAGTACAATCTCAAGTTTACGATTTGATGTTGCACGATATGTCAATTACCACATATACCGAGCCTTTCGTAGCTAAAAACTCTATAACGGCTTCCGATTTTACGGTTACGGGCGATGGTGACGTAACTTTTAAAGCCGGCAATGTAATAACCCTGCTACCGGGCTTTTCGGTTACCCAAGGAGGTGAGTTTCATGCCTATATTGCAGAGGTTAATAATGATGAAAAGTTTCCGGATGGTGATTTAGCGGACAATAATGGAAATATTCTGTACAATTTCCCAAATCCCTTTTCTCTGAAAACAACCGTATATTTTAAAATATCCGTACCGGGCAAGGTAAAAATAAGTGTAATGAATTCCACCGGACAAACAGTTTCCGTATTGGTGGATAAAATCTTTCAGGAACAAGCCGGACAAAAAATCATCTTTGATGCTACCGGATTGCCAGGCGGCATCTACTATTACAAACTTGAAACTGAAGATAATGTGCTGATTAAAAAGATGATAGTTTCAAAATAGATTATTCTATCCGTTGAACTTCAGTTTTGCTCCGATAATTTCCGAAAGTTTGTCAATTCCCACCCTTTCCTGTTTCATCGTATCGCGCTCTCTGATTGTTACTGTATTGTCTTCCAGTGTTTTATGGTCAACCGTGATACAATATGGTGTTCCAATGGCATCCTGACGGCGATAACGTTTTCCAATGGAATCTTTCTCCTCGTAGAAACACATGTAATCGTATTTCAGTCCGTCGAATATTTCAAGAGCCTTTTCGGGTAACCCGTCCTTTTTAACCAAGGGAAGAACAGCAGCCTTTATAGGAGCAAGGAAGGGAGGAAGTTTAAGAACAACGCGCTCGGAGCCGTCCTCCAACTTTTCTTCTGTATAAGAATAGCTCAGTACGGCAAGGAAAGTACGGTCAACACCTATGGACGTTTCCACAACATAAGGTACATAACTGTCATTCAGTTCGGGATCGAAATACTGTATTTTTTTACCCGAATGATCCTGATGTGATTTCAAATCGAAATCGGTACGCGAATGAATACCTTCAAGTTCTTTGAATCCCATCGGGAAATTAAATTCGATGTCGAAGGCGGCATTGGCATAATGTGCAAGTTTATCGTGCTCATGAAAACGGTATTCCGATTGAGGGATACCCATTTCAAGATGCCATTTCATTCGCTGTTCTTTCCAGTATTCAAACCATTTTAATTCTTCTCCGGGGCGCACAAAAAATTGCATCTCCATCTGCTCAAACTCACGCATACGGAATATGAACTGCCGTGCAACTATCTCATTACGAAAAGCTTTCCCTATCTGGGCAATTCCAAACGGAATCTTCATACGTCCTGTTTTCTGAACATTCAGATAATTTACAAATATTCCCTGTGCGGTTTCAGGACGGAGATAAATAGTGTTTGCTCCTTCGCTTAGAGACCCGAGTTGAGTTGAGAACATCAGGTTGAATTGGCGCACTTCAGTCCAGTTTCTTGAGCCGGAGATGGGGTCAACAATGCCTAGCTCTTCAATTAAGGATTTGACATCGTCAAGACGCTCCTCTTCGAGTGCGGAATAGAGTCTGTTTTTTATTGATTCTATTTGCTCCTTGTATTTAACAACCCGTGGATTTGTGGAAACAAACTGCTGCTCATCAAAGTTTTCACCGAATCTTTTCGAGGCTTTTTTGACTTCCTTTTCTATTTTCCCTTCTATTTTCGCAATATGATTCTCAACAAGAACATCGGCACGATAGCGCTTTTTCGAATCTTTATTGTCAATCATAGGGTCGTTGAATGCATCAATGTGTCCCGAGGCTTTCCACGTTGTGGGATGCATAAAAATAGCTGCGTCAATACCCACAATATTCTCGTGGTGTTGCACCATTGATTTCCACCAGTAATTCTTAATGTTATTCTTCAATTCCACACCGTACTGCCCGTAATCGTAGGCAGCAGCAAGGCCGTCGTATATTTCACTCGACTGAAAAACAAACCCGTACTCTTTGGCATGGGCTATTATCTTTTTAAATTTATCTTCGTTGTTAGCCATTTTTTTAAAATGTATTGATTAGTTTGTGAAAAAATCCAAAATATTACCCAATTGACTGCTTTTAGCCGCAAAAAATTCGGTATATCTGCATTGTGTACAGGTTATTGTTGTGAATCGTTTATTCTGAATATTGAATAATTTTGTCATAAAGCTGCCCGTTGCTCTCATTTCACCTGTTTCAAAATGTTTGTTTCCGCATTTAGGGCAAGTATATTTTAAATGTTGCATTGTAAAAAAAATTAATGTTAACGGAGGCAAAACTAAATAATTAATCGGTCAGTTTTTCATTTAATGATTTAAAACCTTCACCGAGAATCTCACTAGCATTCATAACCGTTACAAAAGCATAGGGATCAACTTTATGTATATAGTCTTTCAGAATTGCCAGTTCGCGGGGACTGACAACGGTAAAAATAATAGTTTTATCCTTACCCTGAAACATTCCTTTACCGTTTATGTAAGTACCGCCACGGTTCAGATCGTTTATAATTTTATCTCTGATCTCTTCGGTTTTTTCCGAAATGATAAACAGGGTTTTTTCATAGTTTATTCCCTGAACCACCACATCAATAACTCTACCTGTTACATATATAATAATTAATGAATAAAAAGGAATTTTCCAGTCTTTAAAAAAGAAAAACCCGATAAACACAATTACCGAGTCCACCATAACCATCAGCTGGCCTATCGGCAGATGTGTATATTTTGCAAATATCATTGCAATAATATCGGTTCCTCCGGATGTAGCTTTTGATTTGAATATCAGGCCTAAACCGAGTCCGCTTAAGACGCCGCCGAATATTGCCGACAATAGAGCATCATCTTTAATAAGAGGCTCAAAGCCCCACAGATAGGTTAGCGTATCAACAAAAATTGCAGTCAAAACAAAGCCGGCAACCGTTTTTATTCCAAAGCGGGGTCCCAGAATTTTCAGACCTATAAGTGTTAAAGGTATATCGAATGCCAGTGCCACCAACCCGACAGGAGTATTTAAAAGATAATGAAGAATAATGGAAATACCATAAACACCTCCGGGAACAAATTTATATGGGGTTATAAACAACACAAAAGCTGCCGATAGAATAAATGATCCTACAACAATAAGGCTATATGCCACAAACCATTTCTTTGAGAATAATTTCTCTTTTACAATAAATGCCATCTTTTTAGATATTTAACATTAAATTTTTAAAAGCGCGCAAAAGTAGTTTTATTGGAATTACAGACAAAAAAAAAGTGAATACAACTTTTTGAACAGTTTTGATGTCTCTCTGTTAAGATTTATTGTTTGAATTCTTTTTCTTAATAAACTAATTTTCAAAATTTAACGTTGTTTCAATTGTAGTTAAGGAGATTCGGAGAAAAAGTTTTCAACAATTACAATAATTTTTAGTAAATATCAAAAGTACTGAGTTTTATATATTTAGAGTCATTTTGGTATGATTAATTTTGTTAAATTAACAGGTTCTTCTTGGTTTTAATTTTTTTTATTAATTTAGCGGCGTTTTTGGTATGGATTTAAATCGGTTTAAAATATATATAGCAAGTGCTTTCGCACTGTTTTTGTTGGCTTCAGGCTCTGTCGTAGCCCAACAGGAAGCCCAGTTTGCGCATAACAGGTTTTATAATACTGCTTATAACCCTGCCTTTGTGGGAAGTGTTAACGGAATATGTGCAACGGGACTTTATCGTCAGCAATGGGTCGGTTTTAAAGATCAAAACAACGGCGACAAAATAGCTCCCGAAACTTATGGTGTTTCCATTAATTCTCCGATAGGTATTTTACACGGTGGAATCGGCGGAACAATTTATAACGATAAGCTCGGATATTGGAACGAAATCGGACTTACAATTAATTATGCATATCGAGTTGATGTGGGAATGGGAAACCTCGGTATCGGGGTACAGGTTGGTTTTATTAACGGTAAAATAGATTTTTCAAAACTTATTGAGGGTGCCCTTGACCCCGATGATCCGGTTCTTGCGGGAAAAGCTCAGGAAAGTGATATGCTTCTTAATTTCGGATTCGGGTTACACTATTTTGTCCCTGACAAATTTTATGTGGGATTATCTTCCACAAGGCTGACAGAATCGTCATCACCCGGCGACATTTTGGCTTATAAAACCAAACGTCATTATTATCTTTCGGCAGGCTACTTTTTTACATTTCAAAATAATCCATCCTGGGAAATAGAGCCGTCAATATTGGTAAAATCGGATGCGGTAAAAACACAAATTGATATTGCAGCAATGGTTAAATACAATAATAAAGTATGGGGCGGCGTTAGTTATAGCACAATTAGAGTAGTTGACCCTTTGTCAATATTAGTTGGGCTTGCGATAAAAGATGTAAGAATCGGGTATGCTTATACGATACCGTCATCAAATATAGGAAGCAGCGGAAGTCATGAAGTTATGGTCGGATACTGTTTTAAAATTGATATGGATAGAGGAAGAAGGAGTTATAAAAATACAAGATTCTTATAGACATTTGAAACAATTTAATTAATATAAAGTAAAAACACAGGATAGTTTGGGTAAATTAATCAAAGTTGATCGAAAAATATCTCAAAAAAATATGAAACGTATTCTTTTTTATTTGACCGGTTTAATATTTTTAGGTAGCTGCGGTAGCTCCGGAAACGGAGAACTTACGGGCGTACAAGACAGAAAACCTTTTTATCAACCTGATCCATACGGAATGGCATACATTCCTATGGGAAGTTTTACAATCGGGGTTGGAGAGGATAATATTGCCTACACTAAGATTTTTAAACCGAAAACCGTTACGGTTTCGGCATTCTATATGGATGAAACCGAAATTACCAATAATGAATACAGGCAATTTGTCTATTGGGTAAGAGACTCTCTTGCAAGGCAACTTCTCGGAGATATTTTACCTGAGGATTTCCTTATTGAGGAAAACAAGAAAACAGGTGAGATGTACGATCCGCCTTTCCTCAACTGGCATACAAAGATTGATTGGAATGGTGAAGAGGAGAAAGATGTGCTTGAGGAGCTTTTTCTGCCTGAAAATGAACGATTTTCAAGAAGAAAAGAGATTGACACGAGAAAGTTAAATTATAAATATTACTGGGTGGATCTTATGGCTGCTGCCAGAAAGGATTTTTCCCAGGAAGGAGATCCGAAAACAGCCTCACTCGCAAATCGTCCGCAAGGTTTGCAGGACAGGTCTGTTTATGTCAGGGAAGAAGAGATAAATGTGTATCCCGATACATTGGTTTGGATTTACGACTATTCTTATTCCTTTAATGAACCCCTTACTCAAAAGTATTTTTGGCATCCTGCTTATGATAATTACCCTGTTGTTGGGGTGAACTGGAAACAGGCAAAGGCATTTTGTGTATGGAGAACAGAACGTAAAAATAGTTGGCTTGCCTCGAAGAAAGGACAGGCAAGTATCCATGATTACCGTTTGCCGACAGAGGCGGAATGGGAATGGGCGGCAAGAGGTGGTCACGATTTCAGCCCCTATCCATGGGGTGGCCCTTATACAAGAAATGATAAGGGATGTTTCCTTGCAAACTTTAAACCGCAGAGAGGTAATTATTCCGATGATGGCGGTGTAACACCAATAATTGTGGCTCACTATCCTGCAAATGACTGGGGTTTGTATGATATGGCCGGTAACGTTTCTGAGTGGACCGGAGATGCTTTTGATGAGTCATCATATAACTTTACTTGGGACTTGAATCCTAACTATCAGTATAATGCTGACGATTCCGATCCTCCTGTTCTGAAAAGAAAAGTAATCAGGGGCGGTTCCTGGAAAGATATTGGGAACTTCCTGGAAGTAGCCAGCAGAACCTATGAGTTTCAGGATACTGCAAAATCATATATCGGATTTAGGTGTATCCAGCCGTACCTGGGAAGACAAAAAGATGATAACCCGGCCAAAGCATCACATATTTATAAGAAATAATTGTAAACTAATTTTTAATCATAATTAATATTCAATATTAAATTGTTATGGGAATTGCGAATATAGTAAAAAGCAGGGGATTTAAGAACTTTATGGCCAAGTTGTATGGTATTGGAGCTTCGGTAGTTATTATTGGAGCTCTGTTTAAAATTAACCATTATCCGGGTGCCGATTATATGCTTATTGCAGGCCTTGGTACCGAGGCAATTATATTTTTCTTTTCAGCTTTTGAACCGCCTCACGTTGAACCCGACTGGAGTTTGGTTTATCCCGAACTTGCCGGTATGTATCACGGTATCTCTGAAAATATTGACGAAGATACAATCTCCAGAGCCGACACCAAAGGATTGTCAGGAGAACTGGATAATATGCTTGCCGAAGCTAAAGTTGGACCGGAGTTAATTGAAAGCCTGGGGAAAGGACTTAACAAGTTAAGTGAAAATACTGCCAAATTAAGCGACATCTCCGATGCCGCTGTCGTAACTAACCAATTTACTGAAAAAGTTAAAGGTGCAGCCGAAAATGTTGAAACTCTTTCGGAGTCGTTTAACAAACAGGCAGAAACAATAAACAAAGAAATTTCAGCCTCCGAGGAGCACTTAAATTCATTGAAAACAGCTTCAACTTCAGCCGACGGCCTCTCGGATGTTTATTCGAAAGCCTCCGAATCACTGAAAAGCAATTTGACTGCAACCACTGAATTTGATAATAGTGTTAAAGCTGCCGCCGAGTCAGCCAAAGTTCTTGCTGATAATTATAATAAATCGGCAGAAATTTTGTCAAAGTCGGCAGAAGCACTTGACTTTACTAATATTAAAGAAAGCGATTACAGCGAACAACTAAACAAAATTTCAAGCAATCTGGCTTCTTTAAATGCTACATATGAAATGCAACTTCAAAACTCAAAGGCTCAAACCGATTCTTCGTCTAAGCTCAATGAGGCAATTGAAGCATTTATTGCAAATATGAACAGCTCGGTTGATAATACGGCTAAATATCAACAAAATCTTAACGCTTTGAATAACCTGTTTGAGAATCAAATGAAAAAGACATCCGATCAGGTTGACACAACTGCCAAATTGAAAGAGACTCTTGATGCATTTCTTGAGAAACTAAATGAATCTGCTAATAAGACTGTCGAATATAATAAAGAGTTGGATAATCTTGCTCAAAAAGTTGCCGCATTAAATACCGTTTACGGAAATATGCTTTCGGCAATGAATGTTAAATCGTAATATTAATTTGATAAACCCTAAATTAATAAACCAATAATTAGTACATCTAATGGCAGGATATAAGGAAACACCACGGCAGAAAATGATTAGTATGATGTATCTGGTGCTTACGGCACTTTTGGCGCTGAACGTGGCAAAACAGATTCTTGATGCTTTTATTGTGGTAAACGAAAGTATGGAATCAACGAATGAAAATTTCTCACAAAAAATTAGTCAGACATATTCCAAATTTAATGCACAGTATGCATTAAATCCCGAAAAAGTTGGAAAATATTGGGAAAAGGCAAAACAGGTACAGAACCTTTCCAAAAGTTTAACAAATTATATTGATTCTTTAAAAATAACCGTCATATCTAAAACTGAGAAAATCCCCCATAGTGTTGCCGATACCGTTAAGTTGGCCGACATTAAAAATAAGGACAATTTTGATATGCCGACCCATTATTTTATGGGAACGGATATGAAAAAAGGGGTTGCAGGTGATTTAAAGGATAGTCTTAATGTTTACAGAGATAAAATATTAAAATTCATAAAAGAAGAAGACAGGGAAACTTTCTCGAAAAAAATAGGGCTGATAACCGATGGTGTTTATTATGATGCAGATAAGCAAAAGCAAACTTGGGAAGAGCATAATTTTTACCATACTATTCTTGCTGCTGATGTTGTTCTGTTAAATGAACTGAAAGCCGAGGTTTACAATGCAGAGTCGGATATTGTAAATTATCTTCTTGCTTCCATCTCTGCCCAGGATTTTAAGATTTCGGATGTGGCTGCAAAGGTGATTCCGGAAAGTAAATATATCTTTCAGGGAGATGATTATTCGGCCGAAATACTTGTTGCTGCCGTTGACAATACACAAAACCCGGAAGTTTATATTCTTGACGGAGCTGATACCCTCACGGAAGCTAATATAGGCCGGGCAAAAAAATATGTAGGTGAAGGTGGTGTTGTTAAACTTGAACTGCCTGCAAACTCAATAGGTGAGAAAAAGTATGCGGGATTGATAAAACTGATGACACCAATGGGTACGCCGAGATATTACGGATTTAAAAGTGATTATATTGTTGCAAAACCATCTGCAACAATTTCACCGACAAAAATGAATGTTTTCTATCGTGGTGTTGATAATCCTGTTGCTATTTCAGCTTCGGGAAAATCAGATGCACAACTTCAGCCGGCTATTTCTGCCGGAAGACTTACACGAAGCAGTGAAGGAGGATGGATTGTAAATAATATTCCGAATAATGCAAATGAGGTCGTAATTAAGGTTTATGCCGACGACCCGGGTGGAAAGAAATTTATGGGTGAGCAGAAGTTCAGGGTTAAGAGGTTGCCCGACCCTATTGCTAAAGTTCCGGGAACAAAAAATGGTAAGATTTCAAAAAATCAAATGCTTACAAATTCTTTTTTAATGTGTAGATTACCCGAATCAACTGACTTTGAATATCCGTTTAAAGTAACTTCTTTTACAATGATTGTGCCATCGGGCGGAGGCTATGTTACTCCTGAAAAGTCATCAAGTCAGATGTTTACCGATAGAATGAAAAATTTGATAAAAGGAGTATCAAAAGGCGATATGATAATTTTTAAAGATATTAAGGTTAAAGGACCTGAAGGTCCAAGAAAAATAGAATCGGTAACTGTAGAAATAAAATAATAAAAATATAGGAGGCAACTATGAAATCACTGGTTAGTTTAATAATTCTTTTGGGACTTATTCTGGGAATAAGTTATACATCGGATGCCCAAATTCTGGATAGTCCCCGCGATGGTGTTTTTGATGAGATAAATTTGCCTGATAAAAAACCTCTCCCGTATTATCCCGTCAGAGAAGCTGATGTGGTTTGGAGGAAGAGAATATGGCGAATTATTGATCTCCGGCAAAAAATGAATCAACCTTTCTATTATCCGTTAAAGAGAGAAAAAGGAATGAAAAACTTTATGACTGTCATTATGGATGCTCTTAGAGAAGGAACTATTACTGCTTATGATCAAACGGATGATCAGTTTTTGATTCCTTTAACTTATCAGGAAATAGAAAATACTCTGAATACGGTAGATACAATTCCAAAACTGGATCCGAATAATCCTGATATTATTTTAGGCTATGATTATATTCCAAGGGAATTTGATCCTTCTACTGTTCAAAAATTACAAATTAAAGAAGATTGGTTTTTCGATAAGCAACGCTCAGTTATGGATGTTAGGATTCTTGGAATTTGTCCGATTAGAAAGCTAATTGATGAAACATCCGGAAAAGATCTTGGTGAATCGAAGATGTTCTGGATATATTTCCCCGAGGCAAGACCTGTTTTTGCCAAATCAATTGTTTATAATAGACTTAATACCGCTATGAATCGTACATATGACGAACTCTTTATGAATCGTCTGTTTGCAAGTTATATAGTGAAAGAAGATAATGTTTACGGCAGGTCTATATCGGATTATGCGCAGGGAATGGACGCCTTGTTGGAAGCTCAAAGAATTAAAAATGAAATCTCTGATTTCGAAAACGAACTCTGGGATTATTAAAAAATATTTGGTTTTAAAAGGAACTCTCCTCAACAGGGGAGTTTTTTTTTGCCCGCTTTTTACTACTTTTGCTCTGAAAATCATAGTTGAATGAAGACCGTAAATATTTTGGAAACGCCAATTGAATATCTCAAAGGAGTTGGTCCTGTAAGGGCTGACCTCCTTAAAAAGGAGTTGAAAATATTTACATTTAACGAACTTCTTCATTACTTTCCCTTCAGATATGTTGACAGAAGTAAATTTCATAAAGTTAGTGAAGTTAATAGCGACACCGTCTATTTTCAGATAAAAGGGAAAATAATTGATATGCATAAAGTAGGGCAGGGACGCTCGCAGCGACTTGTAGCAACTCTTTGGGACGAAACCGGTAATATCGAATTGGTTTGGTTCAAAGGAATAAGATGGATAATTGATAAAATTTCCCCGCATAAAGAGTATATTGTTTTCGGTAAGCCCAATTATTATAAAGGAAGATACAATATCCCTCATCCGGAAATTGAAGAAACGGGTGCCGCAAAAGTTAATCTCGGTGAAAGATTACAACCTTTTTACTATTCAACCGAAAAACTAAAATCCAAAGGACTTGACAGTAAGGGTATTCAAAAGATAATGAAAAATCTTGTACCCGTTGTCAAAGATCATCTGTACGAAACTCTTACTCCTGAAATAATAGACAACCTTAAACTGTTACCGCGAAATGATGCTTTGGTAAATATTCATTTTCCGCAAAACCAACAAATTCTGAACAGGGCACGGGCAAGACTTATCTTTGAAGAGCTTTTCTTTGTTCAACTTACACTTCTGGAATTAAAAATTATTCGTGCCGAAAAAATAAAAGGACACGTTTTTTCCGTTGTCGGGAGATGTTTTAATGACTTTTATCATAAAAATCTGCCCTTTGAACTTACCGGGGCACAAAAAAGAGTAATAAAGGAAATACGGGCCGACCTCGGCTCCGGCAAACAGATGAACCGGCTTCTGCAGGGTGATGTCGGTAGCGGGAAAACCCTTGTTGCACTTATGAATATGCTCATTGCCGTTGACAACGGATACCAGGCTTGTATGATGGCTCCAACTGAAATCCTTGCCACTCAACACTACAACTCAATATCGAAAATGCTGAAAGGTCTTGATATTAACATCAGACTGCTTACCGGTTCTACAAAAGCGGCAGAACGGAAAATCATACACCATGAGTTGCAAAACGGACAATTACCTCTGCTTGTTGGAACACATGCACTGATTGAAGATACCGTACAGTTTAAAAATCTCGGACTTGTTGTCATTGACGAACAACATCGCTTTGGTGTTGCTCAAAGGGCAAAGCTCTGGAAGAAAAATGTAATCCCTCCGCACGTTTTGGTAATGACCGCCACACCCATTCCTCGAACGCTTGCAATGACTTTTTACGGTGATTTGGATGTTTCTGTTATTGACGAGATGCCTCCGGGTAGAAAACCGGTAAAAACAGTTCATTTTTATGATAAAGACAGGCTGAAGGTGTTCGGATTTATGCGGAAACAAATAAAGGAGGGAAGGCAGATATATTTTGTATATCCTCTTATTAAAGAATCCGAAAAACTCGACCTTAAAGATTTGATGGACGGTTATGAAAGTATTAGCCGCGAGTTTCCTCTTCCGCATTACGCCATAAGTATTGTTCATGGTAAATTGAGCAGCAAAGATAAAGACTATGAAATGCAACGGTTCGTAAAGGGCGAGACAGATATTATGGTTGCCACAACTGTTATTGAGGTGGGTGTGGATGTGCCAAACGCTTCGGTTATGGTGATCGAAAATGCCGAACGTTTCGGATTGTCACAATTACATCAGCTGCGCGGACGTGTGGGAAGAGGTGCCGACCAGTCGTACTGTATTCTGATGACCAAAGATAAACTTACTCCCGACGGCTGGCAACGCATCAAAACAATGGTTAGTACCACCGACGGGTTTAAAATTGCGGAAGCCGACCTAAGACTCCGTGGCCCCGGCGACCTGATGGGAACACAACAAAGCGGAATTATAGACCTCAAAATTGCGGATTTGATAAAAGATGAAAAAATCCTGCAATATGCCCGAACAACAGCCATAAAGGTTCTGAAAAACGATCCGCATCTCAAAAGTAAAGAAAATGAGATTATACGTAAACAACTGGCCTATTTGAATAAAAACAGAACGGATTGGAGCAGGATAAGTTAACCGATATTTATTTCTATTTATAAATAAATCTTACATTTGCAGATTCAAAAAATTTAACAATGAAGATTTCATATAACTGGCTTAAAGATTATCTTGATTTCGAGCTTTCACCCGAAAAGCTCTCGGAATTACTTACTGATAGTGGCCTTGAGGTTGAAGGCCTCGAAAAATGGCAATCCGTTACGGGTGGAATGGAAGGTATTGTAATTGGAAAAGTAATCACTTGCGAAAAACACCCCAATGCCGATAAATTAAGTGTTACCACCGTTGATGTGGGTGATGGCAGAATTCTCCCGATTGTTTGCGGGGCACCCAATGTTGCTGCCGGACAAAAGGTTGTTGTAGCAACCGTTGGAACCAAATTGTATGACGGTGAGAATGCTTTTGAAATAAAAAAAGCCAAATTGAGAGGTGAGGTTTCGGAAGGAATGATATGTGCCGAAGACGAAATAGGTGTTGGGACTTCTCACGACGGTATTATGGTTCTTGATGACAATGCTCAAACGGGAATGCCTGCAAAAGAGTATTTTAACATTTCGGAAGATTATATTTTTGAAATCGGGCTGACACCTAACCGCACCGATGCAATGTCGCACATAGGTGTTGACAGAGACATTAAAGCTGTCCTTGATAATATTGATTTCCTGAATAATAACAATACCGGACGCCATATAAATATTCCGCCGGTTGATGATTTTAACATTGATAACAGAGACCTGGACATTGATGTTATTGTTGAAAATCCTGAAGCCTGCCCCAGATATACCGGAGTTACAATTTCCGGAATTCAGGTGAAAGAGTCCCCGGATTGGTTAAAAAACCGCCTTAATGCTATAGGTCTCAGGCCTATTAATAATATTGTTGATATTACCAACTTTGTACTTCACGAAACAGGGCAACCGTTGCATGCTTTTGATGCTGATAAAATTACAGGTAAGAAGGTTATTGTTAAGAAACTGCCTAAAGGAACCAAATTCATTACCCTTGATGAAGTTGAAAGGGAACTTACCGAAAATGACCTGATGATTTGTGATGCGGAAAAACCTATGTGTAAAGGAGGTGTCTTCGGTGGTTTTGACTCGGGAGTGACGGAAACCACTAAAAGTATTTTCCTGGAGAGTGCCTGGTTTGACCCTGTCCACATTCGTAAAACTTCAAAACATCACGATCTGCAAACAGATGCTTCTTTCAGGTTTGAACGCGGTATTGATCCTGAAATGGTTTTGTATGCTCTAAAAAGAGCGGCATTGCTTATTAAAGAAATTGCAGGAGGGAAAATTTCCTCCGATATTAAAGATGTTTATTCAAAACCTTTCGTTAAAACGGAAGTTGACGTTTTGTGGAAAAATATTGACAGGTTGATTGGTAAAAATCTTGGTAAAGATGTTATCAAAAATATTTTGAGTTCTCTTGAATTTGAAATATTGGAAGATACTGTTGACGGAATGAAATTGTCGGTTCCTTCTTACAGAATTGACGTTACGCGCGAAGCTGATGTAATTGAGGAGATTTTGAGAGTTTACGGCTATAACAATATTGAAATTCCCGTGCGTCAAACATCTGCAATAGTACACGGTAAAAAACCTGATCCCGAAAAAGTTAAAAATAGTGTTGCAGCTTATCTGAGCGACAACGGTTTTAGCGAAATTATAAATAATTCGCTCACAAAAGGTGCTTATTATGAGGAGTGTAAGGCGTTTGACGAAAAACAAAGCGTTCAAATTCTGAATTCTTTAAGCCGCGACCTGAATGTGATGCGCCAGTCGTTACTTTTTGGAGGACTTGAGGTTATTTCATATAATTTTAACAGAAAGAATTCCGACCAGAAACTGTATGAATTTGGTAAGGTTTATTTTAAAAATTCTGAGCCGGAGGGTGATAAATCCGTAATTGAAAAGTATAACGAAATAAATAACCTTGCTCTTTTTGTTACAGGTAAAAAGGAAAATGAAAGCTGGTACATACCGGGTAAAGAAATTGATTTTACTTTCATAAAAGCTATGTCGCAGAATCTTCTCCGGCGGATAGGAATACCATTTTATAAATTCGATTATGTGAGAAGTAATAAGGAATATTTCGATTACGGACTTGATGTTTTTTACAATAAGAAACAGGTTTTTGAGGCTGGAAAAATATCTTCATCGTTACTGAAAAAATTTGACATTAAGCAGGATGTGTTTTGCGCAATGTTTGACTGGGATTATGTTTTTGAACTTAATAAAAAAGTTAAAATCCAATATACTCCTATCTCAAAATTTCCCGAGGTAAGGCGTGATCTTGCTCTTTTGCTTGACAAATCAATTCCTTTTGCCGAAGTTGAGAAACTTGCTTACGACACCGAACGCAAACTACTGAAAGAGGTAAATCTGTTTGATGTTTATGAAGGGAAAAATATAGATGCAGGTAAGAAATCGTATGCTGTAAGTTTTATTTTACAGGATAGCGAAAAAACACTTACCGACAAGGTTATTGATAAAGTAATGAAGAAACTTATCAGGACATACGAGCAAAAGTTGAACGCAAATATCAGATAAGCTAATTATTAAAACATACAATTATGGCAGAGAAAAAAGCATTATTATCAATCACTCCTACGGGAGAGAAATTTGTTATTCCACAGGCGGAGGAGTACGATCAGGAATACAAACGCCTTGAAAAACTTGCCGGGCAGGCAAAAGCGGAAGGTAAGGAGGTCGTTGTGGTTATGGGACTCGGATTTGTCGGTGTTGTTATGGCTGCTATTGTTGCCGACACTAAAGACAAAAACGGGAATTACAGCAAATTTGTAATCGGTTATCAGCGTCCGAGTGTGAGAAGTTACTGGAAAATACCTTTGGTTAACAGAGGCGAATCACCTGTAAAAGCGGAAGACCCGGAAGTTGATGAAATTATTGAAAGAACGACAAAAGATGCCAAAACTTTTGTTGCTACTTACAACAGCGACTGTCTGAAACTGGCGGATGTGGTCGTTGTTGATGTTCAGTGTGACTATGCCAAGAAAGAGCTTGGAAATATGAAAACAGGGGAAACGGATATGGCTGCACTCGAAGCATCTATGAAAACAATTGGCGAAAGCATTCCTCCCAATGCACTTGTCCTTATAGAGACTACTGTTGCACCCGGAACAACCGAATTTGTTGCCTGGCCAATCCTTAAAAAAGCATTTGCTAAGCGTGGATTAAAAGAGACACCGCTTCTTTCGCACAGTTTTGAGCGTGTAATGCCTGGCCGTGAATATGTTTCTTCAATACGTGACTTCTGGCGCGTCTGTTCGGGATGTAACCTTGAAGCACGAAATCGTGTTGAGAAATTCCTGCACGAAGTTCTTAACACTGAAAAATTTCCTCTTACGGTTATGGATCGTCCCATTGAGTCGGAAACGACAAAAATTGTTGAGAACTCTTACAGGGCAACCATTCTGGCTTTTATGAACGAGTGGAGCCTGTTTGCAGAACGTAACGGCGTTGATCTTATTAAGGTTATGAATGCCATTAAAAAACGTCCTACACATAGCAATATGATTTTCCCGGGTCCGGGAATAGGCGGATATTGCCTCCCGAAAGACGGTGGATTGGGATACTGGGCTTACCGGCATATTCTTGGTTTTGAAGATGGCGACAATGTCTTTAAAATTACTCCGACAGCTATTGATATTAATGATACGAGAGGTCTCCACGTTGCAGAACTTACACGTGACGGACTGCGTAATATGGGTCGTTATATTGCCGGATCCGATGTGCTGATTTGTGGTGCAAGTTATCGTCAGGATGTGGGAGATACCCGTTACAGCGGTAGCGAACTTGTTGTGAGAAAGTTGACCGAAATGGGAGCCGAAATGAGAGTCCATGATCCTTACGTTGACAACTGGAATGAATTTGAGCTTCAGGACGAGGATCCCGAACATTCCTGGAAACGCTTTTTCCGTAATCAGGAACACCTGAAAGACCTGAGAATTGAAAAGAATATCAAAAAGGCCATTAAAGGTGTTGAGGCTCTTATCCTTGCAGTCCCGCATTCGGAATATCTTAAACTGAAACCTGCGGATATTGTTAAGTGGGCCGGTGGTCCCATCGCTATTATAGATGCCTTCGGAATACTTACTGACGATAAAATAAAAGAGTATTTCAAACTCGGTTGTGAAGTGAAAGCACTTGGCCGCGGCCATATTCAGAGGCTTAAGAAAGAGGTTAAAAACGGGAAATAAAAAAAGCCGGCATTAACCGGCTTCATGCTCCTCCTCTTGGACTTGAACCAAGGACCCTCTGATTAACAGTCAGATGCTCTAACCAACTGAGCTAAGGAGGATTATTATTTCATTTTCCTATGCTCTAATCCCGAAAATCTGCAAAACTTTGTTTTGCTATTAGATTTTCGCGGATGCTCGATTTTTCAGGCAAATGTAACATTTGCAAAAAATCGGCACCAACTGAGCTAAGGAGGATTATTAATCTGTAAAAGAACTTTTCTTTTAAAAAGGAGTGCAAAAGTATATATTTTTTATAAATAAACAATACTTTTGCAAAAAAAAATTTAAAAAAATAAATATGGCAAAAGTTCTGGGAATGGGTAATGCCCTTGTGGATATAATGACAAAACTCGAAAGCGAGAAAACACTTGACCTCTTTTCTTTACCTAAGGGTAGTATGCAACTTGTTGATTTAAAAGAGAGCGATAAAGTAAATAACGGTACCGAAGGTTTTGAAAAAACAATTGCTTCCGGCGGTTCGGCGGCAAATACTATACATGGTCTTGCCAAATTGGATATTGAGACCGGTTTTATTGGGAAGGTTGGCGATGATGAGTTCGGAATGTTTTTTCAAAGTGATATGGAGAAAAGCCATATTACGCCTTTGCTTCTTACCAGTACGACGGCAACGGGAAAAGCCATAGCATTGGTGACTCCCGACTCGGAGCGAACATTTGCAACTTATCTTGGAGCAGCAATTGAACTTTCTCCCGAAGATATCAATGATAAACAATTTGAGGGATATGACTATTTTCATATTGAGGGATATCTCGTTCAGAATCATAATCTTATAAAAAAAGCCGTTGAGCTTGCCAAAGAAAAGGGTCTCACGGTGACTCTTGATATGGCAAGTTATAATGTTGTTGAAGAAAATCTGGAGTTTCTGAATGAAATACTGGAGAAATATGTTGATATCGTTTTCGCAAACGAGGAGGAGGCAAAAGCGTTTACCGGAAAAGAACCGGAAGATGCTCTTAATGCTTTCTCGGAATTATGTGATATCTCCGTTGTTAAGATTGGGAAAAATGGCTCGCTTGTAAAAAAGAATGGTCAAACATATAAAATTGAACCTATAAAGGCAAATAGTATTGACACGACCGGTGCGGGAGACTCATATGCCGCCGGATTTATTTATGGTTTGATAAAAGGATTTACTCTTGACAAATGTGGTGCCGCAGGTTCTATTCTTGCTGCAAAAACCATTGAAGTTATTGGCCCGAAAATGGATGATAATAAGTGGACGGAAGCAAAGGAAATGCTTGAAAAACTTTAATTCCGATAAAATATTTCAGTTATTTACAACATATTGTTTTATAATAATTTATATTTTTATACATTTGCCCCTCTTTTTGAAGAATCAGTAATATTATTTAATACGTAACAGAAATGAAGATTTACGAAACAAAAGACATTAGAAACATAGCACTCGTTGGAGGCGCTAAATCAGGAAAAACAACACTGGCGGAAGATATGCTTTTTGAAGGCGGTGTTATTAACAGAAGAGGTTCTATAGATGATAAAAATACGGTTTCAGACTATCGGCCGATAGAAATTGAACGTCAAAACTCGGTTTCCTCAACTGTATTATATGCTGAGTATAATGGGAAAAAGATCAACGTTATTGACACTCCGGGCTTTGATGACTTTGTTGGTGAGATTGATGCAGCCTTGAGGGTTGTTGATACTGCCGTTATGGTTGTCAATGCTCAGAATGGGGTTGAAGTCGGAACCGAAATTGCCTGGAGGTATGCAGCAAAATACAAAACTCCCATTATTTTTACCGTTAATCATCTTGAGCATGAAAATTCAAATTTTGACGAAACCATTCGTCAACTAAAAGCACAATTCAAAGGAAGCCTTTCGGTTTGTCAGTATCCTGTTAATCCGGGGCTTGGATTTAATTCGGTTATTGATCTTCTGAAAATGAAAATGTTCAAATATACAGAGGGCAGTGATAAACCCGAAATACTTGATATCCCCGATAGCGAAAAATCAAAAGCGGAAGAATTGCAGGCTGCAATGATTGAAGACCTTGCTTCGAGCGATGAAAGTCTGATGGAAATTTTCTTTGAAAACGGAACCCTTACCGAAGATGAAATGAAACAAGCCCTGAAAGACGGTTTAAGAGACAGGGAGTTGTTTCCGGTATTTTGCATTAATGCAAAACAGAACTGGGGAGTTGGAAGAGTAATGGAATTTATAACCAATAACGCTCCTGCACCCAACGAAATGCCTCCTGCAAAAACAACAGAAGGTAAAGAACTGAAATATGATGTTAATGAACCTGCATCGGCTCTTGTTTTCAAATCAACCATTGAATCGCATCTTGGTGAAATTTCATTCTTTAAAGTTTATAATGGAGAGATAACAGAGGGAATGGATATGATCAATGCCAATAACAGCACAAAGGAGCGTATCAGCCAGTTGTTTGTTATGGCAGGTAAAAACAGGGAAAAAGTATCAAAAATTACGGCAGGTGATATCGGAGCAGCCGTGAAACTTAAAAATACCCATACAAATAATACTTTAAACAGTCCGAAAGTTTCCGATGACATCATTGAGCCTATCGTATTCCCGGAACCTAAATTCAGAGTTGCCGTGAGAGCGGTAAACCAGGCTGATGAAGAGAAACTTAATGCCATTTTGCAAACAATGCACAAGATGGACCAAACCCTTACCGTTGAGTACTCGAAAGAGTTGAAACAACTCATCCTTGGCGGACAGGGTGAATTGCATCTTAACATTGTAAAATGGCAGATTGAAAACCTTGAGAAAATACCAATGGAGTATTATGCTCCTAAAATTCCATATCGTGAAACCATTACACGGTCGGCTAAAGCAACCTACAGACATAAGAAGCAATCGGGAGGTGCCGGACAGTTCGGTGAAGTTCATATGATGATTGAACCTTACACCGAAGGAATGGAATATACAAAAGAGTTTCCTATCAGAGGAACCGAAGAAATTGACCTGGAATGGGGCGGAAAACTAATAATGAAAAACTGTATTGTCGGGGGTGCTATTGATGCGCGTTTCCTTCCGGCTATTTTAAAAGGTGTTATGGAAAAGATGGAAGAAGGTCCTTTGACCGGCTCCTATGCCCGTGACATTGTCTTTTATGTTTATGACGGTAAAATGCACCCGGTTGACTCAAATGAAATTTCATTCAAACTTGCCGGTCGTAATGCTTTCAGAGAGGCTTTTAAAAATGCAGGCCCGCAAATTCTGGAACCTATTTATGATGTTGAGGTGCTTGTCCCGGAAGATAAAATGGGTGATGTGATGACCGACTTGCAAGGTAGAAGGGCTATCATTATGGGAATGGGTGCCGAAGGTAATTATCAGAAGATTAATGCCAAGGTTCCTCTTGCCGAAATGAATAAATATGCAACGGCACTGAGTTCGCTTACAAGCGGTCGTGCGATGTATTCAATGAAATTTGCCGAATACTCCAATGTGCCGAATGATGTACAACAGCAACTGCTTAAAGAGTATGAAGCTTCGCAAAATGATGAAGACTAATCTATCATCATTTCAAATAATAAAAGGTCACCCCAAACGGTGGCCTTTTTTATTTGCGACATTTTGTCATTTAATCACTAACGGCAAACAACTTGATGAAAGCCTGGAGAATTCCTGTAAGGATGTGCAGATGATTTTGGTTATGGCGAAAACAGGATTGTTAATCTTTAAAACGGAAATAATATGGAATATAAAGACTATTATAAAATACTCGGTGTTGATAAAAAAGCTTCGCAGGCTGAAATTAAGAAAGCTTACAGAAAGCTTGCCGTGAAATATCATCCCGATAAAAATCAGGGAAACAAGGCGAGTGAGGAGAAGTTCAAAGAGTTGAATGAAGCTTATGAGGTGCTTGGAGACCCTGAAAAAAGAAAAAAATATGATACACTCGGTGCAAACTGGAAACAGTTTGAACAGGGTGGGTTTGACCCGTCGCAATACGGTGGTGGTTTTGGTGGCGGTGGCTTCCATTATCAGGGCGATATGTCGGATATCTTCGGGAACTCGAGATTTTCAGACTTCTTCAACTCATTTTTCGGTGGTATGGGAGGTGCAAGAAGTGGTGGAAGGACATACAGACGTTCGCCTGCAAGAAAAGGACAGGATTATCAGGTGGAAACAACTCTTACACTTGAAGAGGCTTATCACGGAACTTCAAGAATGCTTGACCTGAACGGTAAAAAGATCCGGATGAAAATCAAACCCGGTGCTTACGACGGTCAAAAACTTAGGGTAAAAGGTAAAGGAGGTGCCGGAGCCGGAGGAGGTGAAGCAGGTGACTTATATGTAAATATTAGTATCGCACCTCACCATCTCTATAAACGAAACGGTGATAATCTTGAACAAACATTAAATGTTGACCTGTACTCTGCCGTACTGGGCGGGAAAGCTACTGCTTATACTTTTACCGGACCTGTAAATGTAAAAATACCGGCCGGTACGCAAAACGGTAAAGTGCTGCGGTTAAAAGGAAAAGGTATGCCCGTGTACGGAAAAAAGAATGTTTTCGGCGATATGTTGCTGAGGGTTAAAATTCTTATCCCGGAGCATTTGACAACCAAAGAAAAAGAACTGTTTGAGGAGTTGAGAAAATTGTACAATCAAAAACATTAAAAAATGAGATCAATAGTTGAATATAATTATACTACAATACCCGAGGTTATAAAGAACTTTGAAGATGTTTTAACTGCGCGTAAACTTACACATCTGGCCTCGGAAATGGCTTTGTTGGGTATTGAAGACCCGGAAGATATCAATGAAGCAATCGAAAAGGCAATAATGGTTTGTAAAAGGGCAGGGATAAGAGCTGCCGACCATTTCAAACCTGTCTATTTTTGTAAAAACAGTAAAATCTTCCGTGACTGGAGAATGTCGGATTTTGCTTTTAAACTTGCAATTATTAATGCCGATATTCGCTACAAAGTTGTTTCTGTGACTCAGGTCGAAATGGTTAAAAACAGAAATTGATCCGGTGCAATCATTTGTCACCGGATTTTTTTTCAGTATATCATATTGCTATTTGATATATTTTTTATTCAACTTTCTCAAGTAAAATATTATGGATGTAATAGCCACGAATGCACGAATAAAAATAATAAATAATGTCAAATTTTACTTTTTTACCTTTAGTAAAGAAAGGGAAAATTCATTTTACTCAATTACAAAACATATATAATTCGTGTATTCGTGGCAAACATAACAACTTGCGAAAGTTAAGTTATTTATTATCTATAATTTAGCCTTTATCAAATATAATTGTTGACATGTCAATAAAAATTTCTTACCTTTGCCTCAACAAATCCTCAAGATATTTTTATCATTAAAATTCGGTGTAATGAAAACACGTACAATTTTGTTGACTATACTTGTTATAGCAGGAGTTCTTTCTTTAGGTGCCACAAATATAATCGTCAACTCTTCAAATAAGACAGGTTTAAAAATCATTGAAAATACCAATACGGTTTTGCACTTGAGGAATAGTGTTTCCGGGCTTTCAATAGATAATGTTAACACTTTAAAAGGTTCATTTGTCAGGATTAATATTCAGGGGTACGAAGTTTCACTCTCGGTTGGTGATCCTGAACTACCCGTTCTCAAAAGGCTTATTGAGATTCCTTACGGAGCCACTGTCGAAACCGAAATTATACATTCGTCATTCAGGGATTATAAATTGACCGATTTGGGATTTTCAGGTAATGTTATTCCTACTCACACTCCTCTGTCAAAAGAATCCGGTTCTCCGGAAGATATAAATTATCAAATAAATCCGCAGACTTATTCTTACAACGGTTTTACAAATAATAAAAAAGTTGACGTGGAGATATTGGGAGCTATGAGGGGAGTAGTAATCGGAAGAGTTGAAATAGCTCCCGTACAATACAATCCGGTAACAAAAATTCTCAGAATATTTGACGAACTTGATATTAAAATAGTTTTTAAAAACGGAAATAATAGTATTACCCGAAGTTTAAAGAAAAAATATTTTTCTCCATTCTATGAAAATATCCGTTCAAAACTCATAAACTACAAACCGTTGTCACCTGACGAGCTCATCACAAGTTCGCCCGTTACCTATGTAATCATTTCCGATCCGATGTTTTACGATGATCTTCAGTCTTTTATTCAATGGAAAACAAAAAAAGGATTCAGGGTGATAACAGGATATACCGATGACCCGGAGGTGGGAAATACAACGGAGTCAATAAAGTCGTATCTTGAAAACTTGTATAATAATCCTCCGGAAGGATATAATCCGCAAAGCTTTATTCTTTTTGTGGGAGATGTTGATCAGGTACCCTCTTTTTCGGTAGAAACCGGATTTCATCTTACCGATTTGTACTATGCCGAGTACACCGGTGATATATTCCCGGAATGTTATTATGGTCGTTTTTCGGCAAATTCGCCCGACGAGCTGGAACCGCAAATTGTAAAAACTCTGGAATATGAAAAATATCAGTTTCCCGACCCTATCTTTCTTGATTCGGTTATGTTAGTTGCCGGAGTGGCTCCCGGATATGACTCACTATGGGGAAACGGTCAGATTTATTATATGGCAAATAATTATCTGAATCAAAATAACGGAATATACCCTCATATTTATACTCCTCCCTTATCACCCGATACGAACTATACTGAAATGATGATACAAACTATCGGAAACGGTGTTTCTTTCGTGAATTATACCGGTCATTGCAGTATTTTCGGTTTCTCGAGTCCGCCTCTGAATATCGGTCACATTCAAAGTTTAACGAATGATCATATGTATCCCTTAATGGTTGGAAACTGCTGCTCGTCGGCATCTTATTATACAACCTGTTTCGGTGAGGAGATAGTAAGAGTTGCCGATAAGGGTGCTTTGGCCTTTATCGGGGCCTCAAACAGCACATATTGGGATGAGGATTACTGGTGGATGGTTGGATTTAAGGATGTCTCCTCGAATCCGCAATATAACCCCGATGAACTTGGATTCATTGACCGTTGGTTCCATTCCAATAATGAGCCGCTTGAAGAGTGGTATATTACTCAGGGAGAACTGCCCGTTGCAGGTAATCTTGCAGTAACTCAGTCGGGTTCGGCATTGGAGACCTATTACTGGGAAGCATACAATCTTCTCGGAGACCCGTCGGTAATGAATTATGTGCCCGAACCTTCTTTGCCGGATGTTAGCTATGAACCGTCAATAACTCCCGGGACTCAAACATTCGTTGTTAACACCGAACCTTTTTTGTATGCTGCCGTTTCGATGAATAATGTGTTGCACGGTGCCGCACTGGCTGATGAAAACGGAGTAGCGGAAATAAATATTTTTACACCTTTTACCGAACCCGGAATAGCTGATGTGGTCGTTACCGGACAAAACCGCCGGCCTTTTTTCGGTACCGTAATGGTGGAAGGTGCTGAAGGTGTTTATGTTTTGCTTCAGTCGTTTGATATTGATGATTCCAACGGGAATAATGACGGCAAAGCCGATGCAGGCGAAAATATTTTATTGGATATTACATTATATAATTTCGGTAATACATCTTCAACAACTTTAACGGCGACACTATCAAGTGCCGACACCAACATTACAATTATTGAAAACACTAATTCCTGGGAAGCAATTGAGCCGGGTGCTTCCGAAATAAAAGCCGGTGCCTTTTCATTTGATGTCGGTGAGGATGTTATTAACGGTCATATTGCGGATTTTGAACTGGAAATAACCGACGGAACGGATATATGGAATTCGGACTTTTCAATTACGCTGCATTCCCTGATAACGGAATCTCCTGAGAATAAGACTACTGAGGCATTATCAAACGTGAAAGTTTATCCCAATCCTTTTAAAGATCAATTTACTGTTGAGTATGAACTAACCGAAGCCTCCGATGTAACGATATCTGTCTTTGATTTGTTGGGCAATCAATACAGCAAAGTTAAATCCGCTTACAAGCAAAACGACGGAAGACACAATGTAACGGTTGATGCTTCAATGTTGCCTGCAGGTGTATATCTGTGCAAGATAGAAGCCGGAGATTTTGTTGTAGTAAAAAGGATTATCCGTTAAAAAGGAAGATCATCACCATTATCCGCGCCCGCATCAATAAAATCGGGAGGAGTTGACTCCGGAGGAGCTGTTTCAAGTCCGGGAAGATCCGAGGGAGCCTCCGCTTTAACAACACGCCAGGCTTTCACGTCGGTGTACCAGCGACCGTTGTATTCACGGCTTTCGATGTTTATACTTGCCGTAACAACCTCATTTTCAGAAAAGTTTTTAAGGTTGACCTTGTCGCCCCAAACGGTTATACAAACCTTTTTGGGATACTGCTCTTCGGTCTCAATAACAAAATTTTGTTTTTTCCATGGGCCGTTTCTGCCCTCACCTGTCTCTTCGGGTAATATTTGTACTATTTTTCCTGATATTTCCATAATCAATTATTATAACTTATTCTAAAGCGCAAAAGTAAGAATTATTATCAGATTTTTAATAACGAAATTTAATAACCACTTTTTAATTTTACCCAAATATTTTCATTAAAAAATATTTTTACATATTTTTGCTGCAACATATAAGGTAATTTAAAAGACTCTAAAAAGATGGACAAATTATATATCCCAATCATTATCTTCTTGTTATTAATATTAATCATACTCATTACTAAACTTAACAATACAATAAATAAATTAAAAATTATTTCACAATATAATGATGAATTACATAAAGAAAATGAAAAAATTTTAACCGAAAAAAGTAATTTACAATCCAAGATTAAATATTTTGAATCGGAACTTTTAAAATTTCAGTTACGACCTCATACATTAAATAATATTCTTGCTAATATTAGAGTTGTTTCCAAAAATTTGAGTAAGGGAATGGATTCATTGTCAGATTTATTGGAATATATTTACGAAGAAGATAAAGGGCTTGTGCTAATAGAAGAAGAAATTAATTTTATCGAAAAGTACTTGGGGGTTAAAGATATATTTATTTCAAAAATAAATTCTATAAAGCTTGATAAATCGAATGTTAATAAAGATTCCTTATTTTTTTCAGTTCGTGTAATTCCACATCTTATAACAGCCAACTTTATTGAAAATGCATTTAAACATGGAGATACAAATCATCCGGAGTTCTTAAAAATTAAAATATCATTAAATAATGATAAATTTGAATATTATGTAATAAATAGACTAAAAGAAAATAGCGAATCGGTTAAACATGGTATTGGTTATGAAAATATGAAAAAGAGAATGGAATTGCTATATCCTAATAGATACGAAATAAAAAATAGCTGTAATGAAAAAGAGTACCATTCAAAATTAATTATTAATTTAAAGAAGGAAAATAAATAATCAGGTACATAGGTTTACGGACTGAAAAATTAGGTTATGTAAGAGCATATATATGGAACAGTACATTTTGTAATTAATTGAAACAATAATATTTAAAATTTTTTAAATGAAAAAACTAAATGTTGCATTATTAGAAGATAATAAATACCTTTTAAAAGACTTAAAGGATGAATTGGAATTAACCGGTTTGGTTAATGTGATTGTTTGGGCTGGGAATTCAAAAGAGTTATTTGATAAACTAAAAACCAATAATCAAATTGATGCACTGATACTTGATATTGATATAGGAGATAGTATGAATGGAATTGATATTGCTTTTAAATTGCAATTACCTGTTTTATTTGTCAGTGGGAAAACTAAAGATTATTTTGAAAAAATTGAAGAATTGAATCTAAACTCGGAAAAAATTGTTGAACATATTAGTAAACCTGTTAATCCGGATAAAATGCAACGGATACTTGCGAAATTCAAAAGACAAATTGAAGCTTCTAATGCAGAAAAATATATTTTGCTGGATTTAAAAGATATTGAAACAAATGAAACAATAAAAAGAAACAAAATACTTCTTGAAGATATTGTGTTTATAGGTACGGATAAAAACTTAGGATCTGAATCCAATAATAAAATTATATATTTTATTAACAGAGATCCTGCAATATTAATAGATTTTAGTTTTACTAAAATGGAAGAAAAAGGGTTTTCTTCACAAGAATTTCTTAAAACTCACAAGTCGTATAGAGTAAATGCAAAATATATTAAAGAATATAATCCCAATCATACTGTTACAGTTAAATATTACGAAAATAGGGAGTTAAAAGAGTATAAAGTTCCTGTTTCGGAAAACTATCGTTACAAATTTAAAAAGAATAGCTAATAACGCTTTCTTTACTCAAAAATACTTTTTTATTACTCATATAAGGTTTTCATTACTTGGTATTAGGCCATACTCTTAATGCCAATTATGTTTGTAGCATAATTTAAAAATTTATGATTATGATACAGGCAGTAAATTATCATTTATGGGAACCTTGCAATATGAGATGCAAGTTTTGTTTTGCAACATTTCAAGATGTCAAACAAACCGTCTTACCAAAAGGTTACTTACCTAAACAAGAATCATTAGAGGTAGTTAGACAACTGGCAGAAATTGGATTTGAGAAAATATCTTTCGTTGGTGGCGAGCCTACCCTTTGTCCGTGGATATCAGATTTAATTAAGGAAGCCAAGAAATATGATTTAACAACAATGATTGTCACAAATGGCTCAAATCTTACCAAAGAGTTTTTAGAAAT
>Ga0256841_1000102_pt1 | contig 93033 bp, 97 predicted proteins | sample 356308metaG_FD_185971 | JGI IMG/M metagenome (GOLD analysis project Ga0256841, IMG submission 185971) | Hydrothermal vent microbial communities from Mid Atlantic Ridge, Atlantic Ocean - 356-308 | ecosystem: Environmental > Aquatic > Marine > Hydrothermal vents | place: Atlantic Ocean: Mid...
CAGGGGCCGACTGTGTTGCAGGGGCAGGTGGATTGGTCACCACTTTGGCCGGCGAACCCGGCAAGGGCGGGCCGGGCACATCCGGATTCTGCGGCAATGACGTGGTTGATAACGGGGCGCTGACGATAAATGAAACCGCCGGAAAGGCCTCTGTCGTCGCCGGATCCTCCTGCTTTATCCGCACAGGTTCGATCGGCAGCCCGCGATCGGAATTCCGGGTTTGTGATCCCCGCTGCGCAGGTATCTTCAAACCCTGAGAGACGCCCTGCGACAGCAGAACAGAATCTGGAGGAACATCATCCGGACCCATCACAAGGTCAACAGGCAGGGCCGATTGCCTGCCGGCCAACCCTGCCATCGGGATTGGCACAAAACCGGCCGGCACAACAAAGGGCTGCTTTTCCCGGAGGGATTGATCCAAAGCCGATTCGGCATTGTCCAATGGCTTTTGCAACAGATCGGCAAAGCGCGTATCCCCGCCCGCAGGTGGAATATCCTGCTGTGCTGATTCCGTCCCGTCAGGCACTGGCGTCCCGATGGGACCTATTCTTGGCATCTGCATTTCGAATCCCGGATTTCTTCCTGAGCTTGGCCAGACAATGCAGACGACTGGTTACTGATTCTTTACCCGATACCGTCATGCTCGGGGAAACTGACTCGAATTTGACGGAATTTATCATGACGCTATCCCAGATTTCGAATGCGACGGTCCCGGGTTCAACCCTTTCACAGGCGGACAAGGACACGCGGCAGGACAATGCCCTGCGCGCGGCAGCAAGGGAGCTTGAAGCCAGTTTCCTGGCGGAAATGCTGAAATCTGCCGGATTAGGCAAACCGCGCCAGAGCTTTGGCGGCGGTGAGGGGGAAGACCAGTTTGGCTCATTCCTGCGCACCGAGCAGGCCAGGGAAATGGTAAAGGCCGGCGGCATTGGTCTGGCCGAAAGCCTGTACGAAGCCCTGAAGGAGAAATCGAATGAGATATAGTGCTTCTGGCCGGCTGGCCGACGAACTGGAGGATCTGCTGGATGCGGAACGCCAGATCCTGCTGTGCGGCAATCTGGACGCGATCAACCGCCTGACCAAACAGAAAACGCGCATTCTGGACAACCCGCACCTGAAGGTGAACAACGCGGAAACCCTGCAGCGCATTCGCCGCAAGGCACAGCGAAACGCGGTTCTGCTTGCCGCAGCCATGGAAGGCGTGAAGGCTGCGGTCGCACGGCTTGGGCACTTGCGAAAAGGACCAGCGCCATTGGATACATATGACTGTCACGGTCAGCGCAGGCGGTTGGGCGACCAATCCATTGCCTCCGGTATGGAGCATAAAGCCTGAGCCTGCTGGCATGGACCCGGACCGCTTCTGCGGGCCGGACCGGTTAATTCAAATACCACCGAAATGCCTGCGGCGATTTAGGAAAGCCTTAGGATTTTGCACCGAATGTGGCTTTGCGCCCCAAAAGGGGTGGCGCGGCACCCGATAAGTTCAGGTTTGCCGCATTTGTCAGAATGGCACTTCAACAACCGGGCACATGACCGGTTCGGAAACGCGGCGTAAAGCGCCGCTTTGACTAAAGGAAAACGATATGTCCAGTATTCTGACAAATACCAGCGCAATGGTTGCTCTTCAGACATTGAAGAATACCAACATGAACCTGACCAAGGCGCAGGGTGAAATTTCAACCGGTAAATCCATCGCCTCTGCCAAGGACAATTCGGCAATATGGGCGATCTCGAAGGTTATGGAAGCCGATGTGAACGGCTTCAAGGCAATCTCCGACAGCCTGTCGCTTGGGGAATCAACTGTTGCCGTTGCCCGGCAGGCATCCGAAACGGTGACCGATCTTCTGACCCAGATCAAAGGCAAGGTCGTTGCGGCGCAGGAAGACAATGTTGACCGCGGCAAAATCCAGGCCGACATTGCCGCCCTGACCAAACAGGTGACATCTGTTGTCAACGCCGCGCAGTTCAACGGGCTGAACCTTGTTGACGGCAATATCACGACAACCAATACCGATGGCAACACGGGTATCGATGTTCTTGCCTCTCTCAATCGGGATGCCTCGGGTACGGTTTCGTCCAGTTCCATCGGCGTTGCCTCGCAGAACCTTTCGCTGACAGGCGGTACCGCCCTGACCAGTGCCGCGGCCTCTGTCGGTACGGATCCAGGAACCGCCGGTGTTATCGATGCAAACAATGGCGGCACCAGCGATTCGATCAAGCTGGATACATTCGCCTTTCTCGATGCGTCCGGCGGTGCAACCGGCACGGCGGCGCTGGCCCGCGGCACGGCCGGCCTGGACAATACAGTGGCCGGTGGCGTCATGGCCGGAGACCAGCTTACATTCCAGATCGGATCCGTCGAGGCGCAATATACCGTTCGCGAAGGCGATACAGCCGAAGCCATCGTTGCCGGCATGAAGTCGGCCTTTCAGGCGGCTGGCCTGAGCAATACTGATTTCACGATGGATATTGATGCCGTTGCCGGTGAACTGAAGATCACGAACAACACCAATGCCGACGTGGCATTTTCAATGTCTGCCTCGCGCGGCTCCGGCGGCTTGTCTGGTCTGGCCACCATTGATGTTTCCACCGCCACCGGAGCGCTTGCAGCGCTTGGTTCGGTGGAAAACCTGATCCAGACATCAATTGACGCCTCGGCATCTTTTGGTTCTGTCGAAGGCCGGATCGAAATTCAGAACAACTATATCGGCAAACTGACCGATTCACTCAAGGCCGGGATCGGATCTCTGGTGGATGCCGACATGGAAGAGGCATCGGCCAGACTGCAGGCCCTGCAGGTCCAGCAGCAGCTGGGCATTCAGGCCCTGTCGATTGCGAATCAGGCCCCGCAGTCAGTCCTGTCCCTGTTCCGTTAGGGGACATGACGGGGCGCCCGATGCGGCGCCCCTCACCCCCCGCGGGACACCCCGCGTTCTGATGACCCCTGTCATTGAAAGGTAATGACATGAACGCTCTGAACCTGGCCCGATCCGCCTATGCCGGAACAGCCACCCCAATTCGCACCGATCGCGGCACCGAATACGATGTATTTGCCCGGATCACCCATCAGATGAAATCAGCCGCCGAACACCCTGACCGATTTCCCGCCCTTGTGCAGGCACTGCATGAAAACCGAAGGTTGTGGACCATACTGGCGGCAGATGTATCGGGAAAGGATAATGCGCTTTCCGAGACCCTGCGGGCCCAGATTTTCTATCTGGCCGAATTTACCAAACACCATTCACGCAAGATTCTGGCCGGCGAAGGCACAATCGACGCGCTGATCGACATCAACACCGCCATCATGCGCGGCCTTCGCGGAGAGGAGGCCCCGTCATGAGTGGACTGATCCTGAAACTTGGCCCAAAAGAGCGGGTGTTGATCAACGGTGCGGTCATCGAAAACGGAGACCGCCGCAGCCGGCTGGCAATTGTGACACCGAACGCGAATATTCTGCGTCTGCGTGATGCAATTCATCCCGAGGAAGTGAACACACCGGTACGCCGTGTCTGTTATATTGCCCAGCTTGTGCTTTCCGGCGACGCGGACAAGGACGAGGCCCGGCTGCAACTGCTGCGCGGCATTGAACAACTGAGCCAGGCGCTGAATGATCCGGACAGCCACAAGCAGCTGAGCCTGGCAACCCAGGCAGTGATCGACGGCCAGTATTATCAGGCCCTGAAGGCACTGCGCAGCCTGTTGCCCAGAGAGGGGCGGCTGCTGGCCGCGCATCCCCACTGATGTTTCAGCCAACCATACCCTTGGGCGGCTATGCTGGCTGGGCCTTTCTCAGCCGGACAAAGGAGAAGCAGCAGGCGGCTTTTGAACATTCGCCCGTAATCGAAAGGGAAACCCGTTATTTCGAAAAGAACATCGGCAAAATCAGAACCGCGGAAGAGCTGGTTTCAGACCGGACACTCCTGAAGGTTGCCCTGGGGGCATTCGGGCTGGACGATGACATCAACAGCAAGGCATTCATCCGGAAAATACTTGAAGACGGCACACTGACGACCGACGCCCTTGCCAACAAACTGTCCGATAAACGGTATCTGGCATTCTCCAAGGCGTTCGGATTTGGAGATTTCGCGGTCCCGCGCACCGGCCTGAGTGAGTTCGGGGCCGAAATTACCGGCCTTTTCAAAGCGCGAAGCTTTGAAAAGGCCGTGGGTGACCAGAATGGTGATTTGCGTCTTGCCCTGAGTTTGCAACGCGACCTGAAGGAGATCGCTGACAAGAAAACAAGCGTGGACACCAAGTGGTACTCGATCATGGGGCAACCGCCGCTTCGCAAGGTTTTTGAAACAGCTTTTGGTCTGCCCTCCTCTTATGCCACAATTGATCTGGACACACAGCTGAAGGGTTTCAAGGACCGCGCTGAAAGGACATTTGGCAGTGCCGATATTTCCCAGTTCACCGACCCGGCAAAACAGGAGAAACTTATCCGGCTGTTTCTGGTCCGCTCTGAGGCTCAGGCCTTTACCGCCGGCGCGGTTCGTGGCCAGACCGCACTTGCGTTACTGCAGGGTGTTGGCCGTTAAACGGCGACCGAGCGGCTCGATAATCTGCCGCGCCGCATCACTCAGCTCAAATCTCGCCATCTTCACCCCCCTGCTCTTTGCAGAAGCGAACCACACACCGATGGATCAGGGTATCTTCTTTATGGATACAGAACCTACCCTGCACCGGGCTTGTCAATCGTCAGCCGGTTCTTGTTCATCCGCCTCCAGACAACGTGCAAGACGCCTGAAACATGCGTCTATGCCATCACTGGAATCTTCTGACAGAAACCGCTCCAACGCGGGCCAGACGCGGATGGCAGCATCTGTCAGCGGATCGGAACCCTGAGAATACAGACCGGCCTTGATCATCATCTCAGCGTTTTCATAGGCCCCCAACAGGCTGCGCGCACGGGCAATTACCGCGTTCTCCTCTGGTGTTGCCGCCTCTGGCAGGCTCCGCGACACGCTGCGCAACAGATCTATCGCCGGAAACCGGCCGCGCTCGGCAATTTTACGGTCAAGAACCACATGCCCGTCCAGAACACCGCGCAGAATATCGGCGATCGGCTCTTCCATATCCGAGCCGGCCACCAGCACGCTGAACACGGCTGTTATGTCCCCACTTTGGGCTGACCCCGGCCCCGCCCGTTCGCACAGGGACATGATCAGATGCGCCGTGGATGGCGGATACCCCCGCAGTGACGCGGCTTCGCCCGAGGCCAGGGCCACCTCGCGATGCGCATCGGCAAACCGCGTGATCGAATCTGCCAGCAACAACACGTGCTGGCCCTGATCGCGAAAATGTTCAGCCACCGCCATTGCCGTCCAGGCACAGCGCCGACGCACCAGCGGCGACTGATCGGACGTGGCCGTAACAACAACCGACCGCGCCATGCCTTCGGGCCCAAGCACATGGTCGACAAACTCTCGCACCTCCCTGCCGCGTTCGCCGATCAGGGCAATGACCACGACATCGGCCTGAACACCGCGGGCAAACTTTGCCAGCAGCGTTGATTTGCCCACACCCGACCCGGCAAACAACCCGATCCGCTGACCGCGCACGATCGGCAGCAAGGTATCAAAAACCGCGATATGTGTTTCCAGCCTTCCGCGCATCGGCCGCCTCTCAGCCGCCTTCGGGGGCTGCGCACGCAGAGGGTGATCAATGGCACCACGCAACAATGCACGGCCATCAAGCGGCCGTCCCGAGGGATCAATAACCCGTCCGATCCAGTGATTACTGGGCGCAATGCGAAGCTCTCCGAGCAATAAGACACGATCCCCAATGACGACACCCTCGGCCGACTGGTCGGGCAGCACCGTTATTGTTTCCGCCTGCAGCTCAAGAACCTCACCATATATATCCGCCCCGGTTCTGTGGCAGATGCAAATCTGGTCGCCCAGACTCGCCAGATGCGATAACCCGGTCACTGTCAACACACCCCGGCCGACACCGGCAACACGTCCGACATTATAAATGGGACGAAGCGCCGAAATTTCAGCGGTAAGACATTCGAGTTCAGAAACGGGCATCGGATTCTCCTGATCAACCTGCAAACCATTTCTAAAGGAATCAGGGTTAAGGCTTGATTGAAGCTATTCGAGGGAGAAGCCCCGATGTTTGAAAAACTGGAAATATTCCGCATGGCGCAGGCCATGGCTGTCCATGCCTCTGCCCGCCAGTCGCTGATTGCCGAGAACGTGGCCCAGGCCGATACTCCGGGCTACAAGGCGCGTGATATTGCATCCTTTGCCGAAATGTATCGTGACCAGACAAAACCCCAGATTCTCCGCACCACCCGACCAGGCCATTTTGGCGCGGCGCCGCCTTTGCAGTTTTCTGAAAGCTTGGCCGTCATGTCCGATGGAAACGAATCCCCAAACGGCAACACTGTATCGCTCGAAGCAGAAATGGTGAAAGCCGCCGACGTGCGCCAGGAAAACGATATGGCCATCGCGATCTACAAGAGTGCGCTGGGCATTCTGCGAACCAGTCTTGGGCGCCGGTAAGGGGATGACAGATGAGTGATCTTCTGAAATCTCTCGCGGTTTCCGCAAGCGGCATGCAGGCCCAGGCCACGCGTCTGCGCTATACATCAGAGAACATCGCAAATACCGACACCCCCGGCTACCATCGTAAAACTGCGACATTTGAAAATGTGGTGGCAGCGGGGCACCGCACAGGAGAAGTGAGGACAGGGCCGGTAAAACTGGACCCGTCTGAGCTGAAGCGGATCTATGATCCGGGAAACCCGCTTGCGGATGCAACTGGCCACTATGATGGATCGAACGTCGATCTGGTGGTCGAAATCGCTGACGCGCGCGAAGCGCAGCGCAGTTACGAGGCGAACCTGAAGATGTTCGACCAGGCGCGGCAAATGTCCGCAAGCCTGCTCGATCTTCTGCGCCGATAGAGGAGACCAGAATGGACATACGTTCCTCACTTGCCGCCCGGCAATACGCCGCAACGCGACCTGCAACAGCGCCAAAGCCTGATGCCGGCCGCAACACAGACGCCTTTGCCAAAGTTGCAAATGATTTCGCGGCTACTCTTCAGAAGGGAGAGGACACCGCGCGCGCGTCAATGGCCGGGAATGCGGATCCGCACGCTCTGGTTCAGGCCCTCGCCCAGACGGAATTGGCGATCGAGACCGCGGTAACCGTGCGTGACAAGGTGGTCGAGGCTTACCAGGAAATTCTGCGGATGCCGGTTTGAGCCATGGACGAGCTTATCTTCTTTGACACATTACGCCAGGGCTTGTGGATTGCCGTCAAGGTCTCGACACCCATTCTGATGGTGGCCCTGGTGACGGGCCTGGTGATCGGCCTGTTTCAGGCTCTGACTTCCGTTCAGGAAATGACGCTGACATTTGTACCAAAAGTTGCGGCAATCCTGGCTGTTTTCTGGGTTTCGATGAGCTTCATGACCGAAACGTTGGTCGGGTTCTTTACCGATCAGCTTATCCCGCTGATTGCCGGAGGCTAGCGTATGGAAAACGCCGGATACACAACGCTTACCCGCCAGTCGGGGCTGATGCGTGAAATGCAGACGGTTGCCAACAATCTGGCGAACATGTCAACGACGGGCTTTCGCAAGGAAGGTGTCATCTTTTCAGAGTACATCGCAGCCATCGACGATAAGGGGGGCTCTCTCTCCATGGCGACAGCCGATGTGCGGCAGACCGACAATCGTCAGGGGGCGCTGACCCTGACCAAGGCGACATTCGATTTCGCCATAGAAGGCGGCGGCTTCTTTCTGCTTGAAACCCCGGCCGGCCAGCGCCTGACCCGCGCGGGCGCATTCACACCGAATGCCGAAGGGGAACTGGTCAATCCGGACGGATACCGTTTGCTGGACAGCGGCGGCTCACCCGTTTTCATCCCGCCGGACGCGTCTTCGATTTCGTTGGCAAATGACGGAACCCTCAGCGCCGATGGCCGCCCGCTGACCCAGATTGGCCTGTTCCAACCGCTCGACCCCAATGATCTTGTTCGCGAAGACGGGGTCCGGTTTCGGGCCGACAAAGGCACCAGGCCCATGGAAAACGCCGTAATCTTGCAAGGGTATCTGGAAGATTCAAACGTAAATCCGATCACTGAAATATCAAGAATGATCGAGGTGCAGCGCGCTTACGAACTGGGCCAGAGCTTCATGGACAAGGAAGACGAACGCATCCGGTCTGTTCTGCAGACACTCGGCCGCTAACCGACAAGGAGAGCAAACATGCGCGCCCTGAAAATTGCCGCAACAGGCATGCTGGCCCAACAAACCCGGGTCGAAGTGATTTCCAACAATCTCGCGAATATGAGCACGACCGGCTACAATACCCGGCGCGCCGAATTTGCGGATTTGCATTATCAGCAGGTCGCCCGGGCCGGTACGATAAATGCTTCGGACGGAACAGTGCTTCCGACCGGGGTGCAACTGGGCCTGGGGGTCCGGCCCTCCTCCGTTACCGTACAGTTGTCACAGGGATCGCTGGCACAAACCGGCGGAGATCTTGATCTTGCGATCGAAGGCAGTGGCTATCTGGAAGTCACCCTGCCGTCCGGTGTTTCCGGCTATACCCGGGATGGTGCGCTGAAACGGTCCGCCGACGGGCAGATCGTCACGGCCGACGGGTTTGCGGTGGCACCGGGGATCACCATCCCGTCGGATGCCAGAAGCATTTCTGTCAATGCCGAGGGCGAGATTTATGCCTATTTCAATGACCGTATCGAACCGGAACTTCTGGGGCAGTTTACGCTGGCACATTTCACTAACCCGGCAGGGCTGGAGGCAAAAGGCAGCAATCTGTTTCTGGAAACCACTGCCTCCGGGCCGTCGCTTGTGGGCACACCGGGCAGCGATGGCCTGGGGGTTCTGCGCCAGGGGTATCTGGAGGATTCCTCCGTCGATGCCGTCCGGGAAATCACCGAACTGATCGAGGCGCAACGTGGATACGAAATGAACTCCAAAGTCATATCCGCCGCCGACCAGATGCTCGGCGCAACGACGCAGATACGCTGATGTTGCGGTTTGTTGCGATCCTGCTGGCCCTTGTCGCCACAACGCGGCCGGTTCTGGCCGAAACCCTTATGGCGGCCCGCACAATCCGCAGCAAATCCATTCTCTCAGCGGCGGATCTTGTCGTGGAAGACAGCCGCATTCCCGGTGCCCTCACCAACCCGGAAGACGCAATTGGCATGGAGGCGCGTGTGGTACTTTACGCTGGCCGACCAATCCGGCCCGAAGATATCGGCCCACCGGCTATTATTGAACGAAATCAAATTATTACGCTGGTATACCTGCGCGGTACTTTGCGCATATCGGCCGAAGCACGGTCCCTCGGGCGTGCCGGTGTGGGCGACCGGCTGAGGGTGATGAACCTTGCTTCCCGAAATACCGTGACCGGAGTTGTCAATGCTGACGGTACGGTCACGGTTGGCAACTGAATCCAGAAAGGACGCCACCAATGCGCTTTACGCAGACAATCATTTTCCTTTCCCTGCTGCTTGCAACAACTGCCTGCCAGCGCCTGAATGATGTCGGAAAAGTTCCGCAGTTTACCCCCACCCAGGAAACCAGTGAATTTCGCGCCATGATGACCCCGCCGCTGCCTGAAGTTGTGGAAAACCGGCGGCAATCCGGCCGGGCTTCGCTCTGGACCGGTGAGCGTTCTTCCCTCCTGGGGGACAGGCGCGCCGTCAAACGCGGCGATATCCTGACCGTTGTCATCAAAATCGACGACAAGGCCGAAATATCCAATTCGACAAAACGGTCCCGCAAGGGCTCGGAACGAATGGGGATTCCGTCACTGCTGGGTATTCCGCAACGTATCAATCAGAGCCTGCCGCAGGGCGCGACAATGGATCCGGCCGTCGCCACGAATTCCACCAGCTCTTCCTCGGGAGATGGCTCGGTCCGGCGTAAGGAGAAACTGACGCTGCGGGTTGCCGCAACCATCGTTGATGTTCTGCAGAATGGTGTTCTGTCAATCCAAGGCTCTCAGGAAGTACGCGTCAACTTTGAAATCCGGGAGCTGCTTGTCTCGGGGTATGTCCGGCCGGAAGACATCTCGCGCCAGAACGAAATTACCTATGACAAGATTGCCTCGGCCCGCATTTCCTATGGTGGCCGTGGACAGATCTCAGACGTTCAGCAACCCCGTTACGGCCAACAGGTGGCCGATATCGTTCTTCCGTTCTAGCGAGGCCAGACATGCGCAAACTGCTCCCCTTGATACTCCTCCTGATCGGAACCGGCGCCGGTATTGGCGCCGGCGTTGCGATGAAACCCAAAGCCTCAGAGGAAACCGAGGCGGCAAACTGCAACCCTGCCACGACTGAATCAGACCATCCGGCAGCAGAAGCCACCATGCCAGAGGAATCAAATGGCCACCAGGGCGGTGAAAACAATCAGGAACATGATTATGTCAAACTCAACAACCAGTTTGTGATTCCGGTCGTCAAACACGAGAAAGTGGCCTCGCTGGTGGTTTTATCGCTTAGCCTTGAGGTCGAGCCCGGTAGCAATGATGAGGTCTTTGCCAAAGAGCCAAAGCTCCGAGACGCCTTTCTGCAGGTTCTGTTCGATCACGCAAACTCCGGAGGTTTCGACGGGGCGTTCACCCGAAGCAACAATATGATAATCTTGCGAAACGCACTGTTGGAGGTTGCCAGGAAAACACTTGGTGCAATTGTTTCTGATGTTCTGATCGTAGACATCGTGCGTCAGGATACCTGACGACGGGTTGTGTATCTACCGAATCCGGCGCTTGGCTAGAATACGTTTCTGCACAGCGCTTTCCTGACAGATCGCCTTTAGTGCCTCGCAACGCCCGAAAGCTTTTTTAGATTTGCCCTTCCGCTCCTGGATGTTTCCGATAAGACCCGCGCGTTGGGTGTTCAGAACCGCAAGGTTCTGTTCCAGCCAGACAGATCGGCGCTGATCAGCCCCCGCAAAAGAGGCGGCATCCGGGCTTTTGCTCCGCAGCAGGCTTGCCGCGCGTTCTCTGGCACCTCTTTTCAACAGGTCCACCTGCTGGGCCAGGGCGGCCTCATCGCGGATCAGACTCTGAAGTGAACTGAGTTCAACCTGCAAGATCAGTTCACTCAGTTTGAGCAGCTCTTTCATTCTTTTATCCATTCAGGTTCACATGCTCCTGCCTGCCCTGGTGCGAATAGTCTCGGCAAAGCGAATGGCGGCAGCAACTGCAGGGTAGTGTTCGGGCCAGATTTCCTGACCAATTTCCACAACCGCAAACAGCGCCCGGGCGGTGGGAGGATCACGGTGAATCGGAATGCCCGATTCAATCGCAATCTCACGAATTCTGGCGGCAATCTCATCCGTGCCCTTTGCCACACACAACGGTGCAGCACCCGGCTGCCTGTTCCATTTCAAAGCGACGGCATAATGTTCGGGATTGACGATAACAACGTCTGCTTCCGGTACGGATGACAGCATCTGGTTCATGGCAATGGCATAGCCTTTCTGCCGGCGCTGCTGTTTTACGTGTGGGTCACCTTCCGACTGTTTCGTTTCATCGGTCAGATCCTTTCGGGACATCCGGTTTTTACGGATGTGTTCCTGATACTGCCAAAGGTAATCTACCGCGCCAATGACAATTGCAATTGCCAGGACAAACAGCAAAAACTCCATCGTCAGCCTGACGAGCACGGCGGCTGCCACCTGGGCTTCTGCATGCAGAGCGCCGAGTATTTCGGGCAGGCGGTTCAACAGAAAATAGGTCAGAACCACCGAGTAGATCAGGAGCTTGAAAAAACTTTTCCCAAACTCGAACAACCCGCTGCGCCCAAACTTGTTTTTTGCATTTGCCAACACTGAAACACGAGACAATTTGAAATGCAGTTTTTCCGGCGCGAATGTCAGACTTTTCTGCAGGATAATCGAAAGCAGCACAAATAGCCCCGGAACCACAAACCAGATGCCCATTTCTCTGACGATGCCCATGAGCAGGCTTCCCGAAAAGGCCTGTGACGAACCCGCAAATATCTGGCTGGAAAGCCTGTCGGAATTTGCCAGCAAACCCGCCAGAACATTGCCAAGCCCCAAGAGTGAATTGCTGCCCACGGCAAAAGCAACCATGACAAGGCCGCCATAGGATGCGGCAACGTTCAGATCAGCCGAGCGCGCTATCTCTCCTTTTTTTCTTGCGTCATCCAGTTTCTTTTGCGACGGCTCATGGGTTTTTTCACCCTGATCTTCTGCTGAATCGCTCATCACGGGCCCCTGAACGGATTGGCCAGCAATTCAGAAAATGCCGCCGACCATACCGACAGCAGTGAGGGCAAAACGAGAAAAAGCAGAATCAGGCCGCCTGCGGTGATGGCAGGGGCCCCGATAAAGGCGACCATCAGTTGCGGCATGGCCCGATTGATGACGCCCAGGGTCACATTGTAGATCAGCGACGCGACAATAAAGGGAGCAGCGAGAGAAAACGCCAGTGAAAAAGCTTTGGCAATACGCCCGATCCCCCATTCAGACAGCATGCCCGGACCAGGAAATACACCGGCGGGCATCATGTCATAGGAGAGTATGAAGACTTCGGCAATACGCACATGCAGCCCGGTGATCACGGCTAGGGCCAACCCGGCAACAACCATGATATGGCCGATCGCCGGTTGCGGCTCTACCCCGGCCGCCCCGCCAAAAATCTGCGAAAGAGATGTCGACTGTGCGGCGATCGAACCCGCCATCTGAAGCGCGAGAATGAAAAGGCGCAGAACAATACCGATAACAAGGCCCGCGATAACCTCCGTGGCCAGGAAAACCGGTTGCGGATCCTGTGCGGACACCACCGGGGCCAGTCTGTCAGAAACCGCCGGAAAGATGACGATCGAAAACGCCAGAGCCAGTGACAGGCGGATGCGTTGCGGGACCGAGCGCTCACCAAAGGCGGGCAGCAGGGCCATCGCAGCCCCAACCCGAAGAAAAACCAGAACGGCTGTGACAAAATCTGTCCTGACAAGCTCGGCCAGGTTTTGAAGGGCGTCATTCATGCCGGCACAAGTCCGACCAGGGATGGACGGGCCTCCAGCGCTATTTCTTCAAAGGACAGAACCGGGTTTTGAATGCCTTTTGCCATCAGAACGGTGTGGAGAAACCGGCGTCTGCGCCGGGAGGTGGCGATAGCGGCATAGATACCCGATTCGCCCGCTTTGGCTATTTTTTCAGCGATGCCGTTTGCCAGCCGGTTAAAAGCCTCTGGCGGCAGGGCAACATCATTCTGACCCCGATCGCCTTCGATCTGATAGGTGTTGAAAGCCTCTTCCCATTCCGGGGAAAGCTGCACCAGCGGAATGGTACCATCCTCACGTTTCAGTTCCGCGACGATCTGAAAACCCAGGCGCTGGCGCACATGTTCACAGATCATTTCTGCCGTGGGCAATGATGTCCGCACTTCTGCGATGGCTTCCAGGATCAACGGAAGGTTACGCACACAAACCCGTTCTTCCAGGAGCAACCGCATAACCGCCAGCAACAGATCAACCGGCACCTTTTCAGGAACCAGTTCGTCAATGACCCGCCGGTTTGCCGCAGCTCTGTCGGAGTCTGAAAGATTGACGAACTCGTCCAGAATCCGCCGCAATGCCTTTAATGTCAGAAGCCGCGAGAAGTTGTGCTTGATCACCTCCAGAAGATGCGTGGCCAGAACTTCTGTAGCGGTGACCACAGTCGAGCCGGACAATGCGGCCTCTTCCTGCTGGTCGGCGGGAATCCAGCGCGCCGGGGCGCCGTAGACCGGCTCTTTTACTTCTTCGCCATCCGGCAGGTTCTCTGGCCTGTCTGTCAACAGCGCCAGCGCCTTTTCCGGGAACAACTTGTCACGCGCCTGCTCAACACCCTGAATTCGGATGACATAGGTTCCGCCGGGAAGCGAGGCATCATCGGTCAGACGGATTTCCGGAAGGATCAGCCCATAAACAGATGCAACATGCAGGCGCATGTTGGCAATTCGCGCATCAAGCCCTGTGGCCGGATCCAGCGCCATACCCACAAGGTCGGGTGCAAACTCTACATGGATATCATCAAGATCCAAAACATCGCCAATGGGCCTTTCTTTTGCCGCTGCATCTGTCTCCGTTTCCGGTGTGGCGCGCTGTTGTGCTTTCGCAACGGCCTTGCGGTGCACGATCCATGCGAATGAAGCCAGCGTCACCGCGCCGGCGAGAAACGGAATGAACGGCAGGCCCGGAACCAGGGCAAACAGCGCCATCAGCACAGCAACAGTTGCAAGGGCTGGCGGATAACGTCCGAGTTGCGAGATCAGGGCCAGATCGGTTGAGCCGGTGGCGCCCCCGCGTGCCAGCAACAGTGCGGACGCAATCGAAATGATGACGGCCGGGATCTGGGAGACCAGCCCATCCCCGACAGTCAGAATGGTATAAGTCTTGAACGCCTGGGAAATCGGCATGCCATGAACAACCGTTCCCATGATCAGACCCATCACCAGATTGAGCATGGTAATAAGAAGACCGGCGATGGCATCACCTTTGACAAACTTGGAAGCCCCGTCCAAAGACCCGAAGAATGTTGTTTCGGCCTGCTCTGTCTCTCGTCTCGCTTTTGCTTCGGCATGGTCAATGGCACCTGCCGACATATCGCTGTCGATCGCCAACTGTTTGCCCGGCATTGCGTCCAGGGCAAACCGCGCGCCAACCTCGGCCATCCGGGTCGCACCTTTGGTGATAACAATGAAATTCACGATCAACAGGACGCCAAAAACCACAAGCCCCAGAAAGACACTGCCCCCCATGACAAAGTTGGCAAACCCTTCGATCACATCCCCTGCGGCACCTGTCCCGGTATGTCCCTGCCCGACAATCAGTTTTGTGGAAGAAACATTCAGTGAAAGCCGCAACATCAACGATGCAAGAAGAATTGTGGGAAAGGCGGAAAAATCCAACGGGCGCTCAATAAACAGGGTGATGGTGAAAATCAGAATTGCCAATGCGAATGATGCGGCCAGCCCGATATCAAGTACCCAGGCAGGGACCGGCAGAATCATCATGACGATCACGGCCATCAGGGCCAAGGCCAACAGGACGGTCGGCTGAAATACCCTGGAAAGAGAGAACGAAGAGGTCATGAGTTATCCGTCTCTCGGTGTCATACCGATAACACGGACTGGCTGGTTGCCGGAAATCGGAACCAAAGAGCCCAGCCCGCGCGAAGCCCCTCCGGCCTGCAACAGTGGATAGCGGTTGATGCGGGGCGCTTCCCTCATCACCCGCGCCGCTGGCTCTTTGACTGGCAGAACCGGTAGTTTTCCGCTAGCTGGCCCGGCAAGAGCCGTGCGGTAGGCTTCAAATCGCTTCTGATATTTGCGTGCAAGTTTCGGCGTTCGGGAATGATAGGCACCGGCAGCAGCACCCCAACTGCCCTTTTCCTGATACAGGTCCATCAGATAACGGGCCGCATAAAGCGCATTCACCTTCGGATCAAACATTTCCTCGATCGAGGCAAATGCGTGGCCATGCCATTTGAAATTGATCTGAAAGCACCCGATGTCAAAGCTTCGCGCACCACGCTTGTAGTTCTTGTAAACAAATGCCCGTGCTGCATCTTCTGTTTGAAACCATACACCCTTACCCTCCATATTCACCGTCCAGGGCCATGGCCGCATCTTGCCGTTTCGCCTTCGCCCGGTTTCATTCAGAGAGATCGCCTGCAGGACGGCCAGCGGCACGTCGGTCTTTGCCGCGGCAAAGGAAGCCGCCTGATCGCATATCACGGACAAATCTGCAGACCCGGTAGAGGCCGATGCATCTGTGGCCAATACCGGCATCAATAAAACCGGAAACAGGAGTGCACGAAGCAACAGCCCAGCCCAGGGGCGTTTTGTAACGGCTATGATTTTGGATTGACTCAAGGTGCTTCTCACCCTTTCCATCGCAATTCTTGCTGATCTGGTTGCTCTGAACGTTAGACCGAAGATGTTTAGGAAAAGTAATGACGCATCATTTTTGCAAGCCGTTTTCCGCAGGCGACGGGAAAGCTGTCAGAACCTCCTCGATTGCCTTGCGTCTGGCTTGGCTTTCCGCCAGCAATTTCTGATATTCTGTCAGGCTTTGTTTGCCATCGCCCCCCGCTGCAACCACCTGATCAGGCATGTTTTCTTGTGCGGAAAGTGCCAGTTCGGACACTTTCTTTTCCGCGCCAGAGCCGATTTTCCGGAGGCTCTCCCAATTTTTCTGCCGCCACAGGGCAAGCCGTCTGGCCTCTTCGTCGCCAATGGCATCAAACGTCTGCGCGGCCATTTGCAAATTACCGAGGCTTTCATATGCCCTGGCTCGTACTCCGAGAGCCTCGTCGCCGCTCATATTCGCGAGCAAATCAAGGGCCCGGCGGGCCTGCCCCTGAGCAAGTGCGATCCTGGCCACGATGATTCTGCTTCGGTCTTCCGGTGCCACTGAATCAGCCAGTATATTTTCTGCCATTGCCGGAAACCCCAAATCCAGAAGGCGGCGTGCAGCCTTTCTGCGGGCTGGCAGGTCGATCACGGCGCCTTTGATGTCATTGCTCACCCCATAGACAAACTGCAGGAATTCCCTGTCATCGGCTGTATCGGTCACATCCGACAGAACTGCCGACCATAGCTCTTGCAGGTCGATACCGCTCTCCGGATGGGTTTTCTGAATGTTGCGAAGACGGTTGAGCGCCTGAAACGGCCTGCCGGATTTGCTGAGCGCAAGAACCGACAGCATATAAAGTTGATCACCAGTTTCCGTACCCTGCCGTTCAAATGCCTGGGCTTCAGCAGACGCGATCAAATCTGGCCCTATTTCTTCGTTCTCTTCCAGTTTTGCCCTGAGCAGCTCTATCAACGCCTTTGCGGCCTCGGGGCCGTCCTGCCTGTATATCTTCTCATATGACTGTATCGCTGCGCTGCGCTGGCCTTCCTCCTCATCCATATGTGCATTCAGCATTTCCAGCGCTGCATCCGCTTTGCCTTCTGCTCTGGTAATCGCATTCTTGATCTCGGCCGCTGTTTCCTTGTCGCCAATAGCCAGAAATCGTTCGGCCAGTATCGGCCCGAGCCGCCGACGAAGGTGCAATGGCAGCGCCGAAAAATTCCTTGTCACAGCTGCTCGGTTGATCATCAGGCCCCGCGGGAAATCTGGCAGGGCAAGAACGGACCAGAGCGCAGCTGCGGTTTCACAATCGCTCTGGCCTTCCAGCCTCTCGCGTTCAAACGCCCAACCGTCATCCACAATTTCCGCCATCGCCCGCAATACGTCGTGATTCGGAATATCCTTGCCAAACTGCTGTATGACTGTGCGGGCCTCAAGGCCGAACCCGGCGTAAATATACGCTTTTACCAGCCCCTCGGCTGCCGCCTGGTTCGTTTTGTCAAACTCACCCATCAGCTGTCTGCGTTGCGCAGAGATCTGATGGAAAGGGCTGCTCTCATCTCCCCAGTCGGCAATATTGAACACCGACGAATCAAGGCATTCATCGCCAATGCCGGTCAGGGCGGCGGGCTGTTCGGATACACTGCCCGAGTCACGGTCTATGCTGGTTTGCGCACGCAGACGAATATGCTCTTCAGGTGTTTGCATCTCGCTTTCTTCAGCCTGCGCCAATGGCGGATCCTTCGGGAAAGGATCCGGTTCTTCCTGCGTTCTCAATTGCTGTTGACTGTCCACATCCAGAAGCCCCTGGCTGGCCGCGCGCGCCAATTCCCGAACCACATCGGATTGCATTGCGGCTACCCGGCCGTCCGGTTCCGACCTGCCCAGCTTCATTGGCAAGAGGGCGTCTTCCGATTTTCTTTCCACAAGCAACGGGACCTGCAAGCTGCCCGGCGGCCTTTCGCTATTCCGGGCAACATCCTGTGCAACAGGTGGGGCGGATTCCGCCGCCTTCTGATCAATCTCTACGGGATGGATGCCGGCCGCGGGGATGGGTTCTGCATTGCGTGGCGCCTCAAATGGCAAAACGGTTTTCGCCTGATCTGTGATTTCAGTCTCATCAGCCGCAAACGCCGCTTCAAATGGCCCGTCTTTCTCTGGCAAACCGTCCTTTATATCAACAACCAACAGGCCCGAGCGAAACTCGAATGCATCTGCGTGGCAATCACACGCCAGATCAATTGCAATACCCGCACCCGTGGGGGTTACCCTCAGATTACGAACGCGATTGTGGGAAATTTTCTTGAAAACTTCGCTGGTATCAAAGGACAGGCCTTTTCTGCTCAGGCGTATTTCATAACCGGTATCGGTGCGGCCCATTTTCCAACCGACAGGTTCGCTGAACTTGAAGGCCAGGCGCGAAAACCCGGCATGGTCGCCGGAGCGGACCAGCACAGTTTCTGCCCATCCTTCCAACGGAATGCCTATTGAAAAAACCATGCAGAGGATCAAGAACGCACGCCACATTATGCTGCCTCTTGCTTGACGGCTTTCAATGCATCCTCCAGTTCTCCGAAACTTGGTCTGTTGTGGCCCGGCGCATTCTGGCGCCCGACCTCTATGCAGATATTGGTCGCATGATTGTACAGGTTGGCAACCAGAACTTCGCGGATGAGTTGATAAAAATGCGAGTCTTCCTCTACAACGTTTCTGACCTTGGCACCAAACGGGCCGACTATTCCGTAAGCCAGAAAGATACCAAGAAACGTTCCGACGAGAGCGCTGCCGATCATCTCGCCCAGGATTTCCGGCGGCTGATCAATGGAACCCATCGTTTTCACGACACCCAGGACCGCCGCAACAATTCCAAGCGCCGGCAACCCGTCTGAAACGGCCTGTAACGCATGGCTTGAATGCAGGGCATGTGACAGGTTTGCTTCCATCCTTTTTTCCAGAACTTCTTCCACCTGGTGCGGATCATCATAGTTCATGGACGCCGAACGAAGCGTGTCACAAATCAGGGCAATGGCTTCGTCATCTTCGAGGAGCTTCGGGTATCGGGAAAAAATCGCCGATTCTTTCGGCGCCTCGATATGTTCTTCCAGCCCCACGGGGTTCTGCCGCGCCATGCGTATCAACTCGAACAGAAGGCAGAGCAGATCCCGATAGTCTTCATGTTTCCATTTCGGGCCTTTGAAAACCTTGCCGATGTCTTTTGCCGTTTGTTTCACCGTGGACATGTCATTGGCAATAATGAACGCACCCACCGCCGCGCCACCGATTGTGGCAAGCTCGGCAGGTAGCGCCTCAAGGACTATGGAGATATCACCGCCATGAAGGATATAGACCCCAAAAACACAAACGAAGATGAGGGCAATGCCTGCAATACTGATCATGCGTGATTTTCCCGTTCGTCATCTGGTTTCTTTGGGCAAGCATTGCAGATGAGAGTTAAGAAACCCTGTCCAAGCGCTCTATCTGGTCGGAATACCGGCATTTCTACCCGCCAGAACAACGCTGATTGAATAGGCCTGTTGTGGCTTGAGACCTGCCATGATGGCGGCCGCAGCATCCGGGCGCATACGGCTCAGGAATCCGGCTGAAAACTCCGGGTCCATTTCTCCGAACAATGCCGCTGCGGCTTTTGGTTTCATGTTCTCATAAACCGATGTCAATCGCGCCAGATCATCCTCTGCCGCTGTATCCGCCAGCGCAATTGTACTCTTGAGCGATTCTTCGGCTTTGGCCAGGGTGGCCAGATCATTCTTTACTTCGGTCTCCGCGACCGCCAGAACCTGCAATCGATCTTTCAGCTTCTCTTCGCGCTCGGCCACTCTTTTTTCGCGTTCCTGCAGGTCTGAAAGCAGCTCTCCTATACCTGCCGGTGTCTCACAAATCGGCGTCTCCATCTCTTTTGGCGGGCTGCTGGCCAGTGATTCGACGCTCTTGGCAATTGCTTCGCCAGTGCCATCACCCAACCGCAGCAGACCCGACAACAGAAACAGGCTTGCGATCAGAACCAGAGCACCGCGACCTGTTCGTCTCCTGGCCTTCTTTACAGTTGGTTTTTTCATTCCGCAGCCTCCACCACGCGATCACGATGGCGCAAGAACAACGCCTCCGATTCAGCTTCTTTGCGATCAGGTTGAGCCGCAGGCACAGGTTGCTGTTTTTTCGTTTCCGGGTCTTTGGCTGTCGGCTCTTTCGCTTGCGGCGGTTTCACTGCGGGGCCTTTCGCATCCGGAATCGGCCCCGGTTCCGGCAAATCGTGCATAGAGGCGACAAGCAGTTCCAGACGTTTCGCCGCGTTTTCCGCGCGTTTTGTCAACTGTTCCAGAGAACAGGTTGAATCACTTGCAGCCGCCTGCGCCTTGACCAGTGTTCTGGTCATGTCATCGACTTGGGCAGACAACACCGCCACCGCCCCGCCAACACCTTTTTCAAGGTCATTGAACCGGCTCAGCCTTCGTGACAAGACCATGCAGTAAAAGGTTGCGCCCAGCGCGGCGGCAACCAGCAGAATATCGGAAATCAGGGTCATTCCACGCTCCTAGTTCAGAACAAATTCCATGATCAGAAGATCGTTTACCCGGCCTTCTCCGACCACGGTTTGGATGCGGCGCAACATTTGCGCCCGTAACTTTATCAACGCTTTCGGGTCTTCCAGATCCTGCACATCCACCGCCCGCAGATAGCTGTTCATCACATCGACAACGCGGGGCAGAATGGCCTCTACCTCGGCCTCGCTTTCCTTGGTGACCTCCAACTGTGACTTGAAGAGCAGGTGTTTGTTTCTGGACCCTTTTCCGAGCGATATGATCAACTGGTCAATCGGCACAAAAGCAACCTCCGGCAACGGATCTCCCTCTTCCTGAGGTGCAGGCGTTTCAGCCGCCTCAGCCTGATCATGTGACCCGAACAGAAGGCCGGATTGCACGGCAAAGAAACCGCCACCGCCGCCCGCAAGAGCCAGCACCAGCCCAATTATCAGCAGCCGTTTCGACTTCTTTTTTGGCGCGCCTTCCTCGGCGGTTTCTTCATCTGCCATCACATCACCAGATTTTTTTCGTCGAATCTCTATAACCTGTCAGGCACTAACCGATTGTTAAGCCTGATCTGTGAAGGATGCATGCAAGACGGGGGCAGAAAGCCCGCCGGAAACAGGAGATTATCTTGCAGCAGCTATTGTCCGTCTGGTCAGGCCTTGATTCGCGGCGCCGTGTGATTGTTGTCATGGCTACCCTGGCCATGTTCGCCGCTGTTCTGATGCTTTCCCGCATGGCGGCAACACCAAACATGGCCCTTCTCTATGCCGGATTGAAAAGTGATTCCGCCGGAGAGGTTATTCAGGCGCTGGAGCAACAGGGCGTTACCTATGAGGTGCGCGGCGGCGCCATATTTGTCGACCAGTCCCGGCGTGATGAGCTGCGCATGACCCTGGCGAGCAGAGGCCTGCCAAAAAACAGCACCGCCGGATATGAGCTGCTGGATTCGCTCTCGGGATTTGGCACAACATCGCAAATGTTTGATGCCGCCTACTGGCGCGCAAAAGAAGGAGAACTGGCCAGGACAATCGTCTCAAGCCCGGAAATATCGGCGGCGCGTGTCCATATCGCCAACCCGTCCTCACGCCCGTTTCGCCGGGAAATCAAACCAACGGCATCGGTGACGGTCACATCCGCCAGCGGTCGGCTTTCATCGGGCCAGGCAAAAGCACTGAAATATCTTGTCGCGTCAGCCGTGGCCGGAATGAACCCTGACGATGTGTCGATAATCGACACGCGCAGCGGCCTCATTCAGACCGACGACGGAACACCCAGCGGCACCCCCGCCGGAACCGACCGGGAAAAAGCCCTGAAAGCGAGTGTTGAGAGATTGCTGGCGGCACATGTGGGGCCGGGCAATGCAATGGTCGAAGTCAGTCTGGAAACAAACACCGATCAGGAATCTATCGTTGAGCACCGGTTTGATCCGGATTCACGTGTCGCGATCAGCACGGACACACAGGAGAAATCCACATCAACCAGGGACAGCGGCGGCGGGGCCTCCGTAACGGTTGCCAGCAACCTGCCATCCGGCAACGCCGCCGGCGACAGAAGCTCCAGCAGCCAGAACAGCGATACGCGCGAACGGATCAACTACGAGGTGTCTGAAACCAAGCGCGAGATTCTTCGCGCTCCCGGTGCCATCAAACGGCTGACCATTGCAGTTCTGGTCAACGGAAGAATCGCCGAGGATGATGCGGGGAACAAGGTGTTCAGCCCTCGCAGCGACGAAGAAATTGCCTCGCTTCGCGAGTTGGTTGCCTCTGCCGTTGGTTTCCAGGAAGAGCGTGGAGATATCATTACCCTGAAATCGATGGAATTCACGCCGATCAATGAATCAGAGACGATCAATGCTCCTTCATTCATGGAGACTCTGAATCTGGACATTCTCTCCATCATTCAACTGGCGGTTCTTGCCGTGGTTTCCCTGGTTCTGGGTTTGTTTGTTGTGCGCCCAATTCTGCAAAGCGCGACAGCCTCTGCAACATTGCCCGCCCCCGATTCCATGAGTGATCTTTCGGAGAATGCGCTCGCAGACATGTCTTCCGGGCCGGCTTCCGATCTGCCTTCGCTGACCGGGGAAATTGCCGATGGTGAAATGCTGGTTCCGAATATGGCTGTCGTTTCTGATTTTGACTTGCCCGGCGACCCCTCTGGCGGTTTTGCCGGTGGCCTGGAAACGCAGGCCGGCACATCACCGGATCCGGTGGCACGACTGCGCCAGGTCATTGAGAGCCGCCAGGAGGAAACCGTTGAAATCCTGCGCGGATGGATGGGTGAAACACAGGAGAACGCTTGATGACGATTCCTTTCAATCTGGAGGTTTTCGATGATGTGGTTACGCGCCCGGCAACACCGCTACAGTTAAACGCAATTAGCGAGGAAGAAAAGTTGCAAGCCTACGAACAGGGTTACAAGGCCGGTTGGGACGATGCGGCCGCCGCGCAGGCAGAAGACCAGACACGTATTTCCGCCGATTTCGCGCGAAACCTGCAGGAGCTTTCCTTCACCTACCACGAAGCCAAAGGCAAGGTTCTGAATGCACTTGAACCATTGCTGTCGGAAATGGTTTCCAAGGTTCTTCCGAAACTGGCCACGGAAAATCTGGTTGAAATGGTGGTTGAAGAGGTTCAGGAAATCGCCCGGAATGCCGCCAATGCCAGTGTTGAACTGGTGATTTCTCCTGAAAACCGTCCGGCCCTGGAACGACTGTTGGAAGGTCAGGAAAGCTTGCCGATCACCATTGTCGAAGAACCCTCCCTGGGCGCTGGCCAAGTCTATCTGAGGTTTGAGGACCTGGAAAAAAAGATCGATCTGGAGGCGGTTTTAACCCGCTGCCAGCAGGCCATTGATGGATTCTTTAATCAGCCCGAAGAGGATGTCGCTTATGGATAGCGTAACCCCTGAAACGCTCGGCGATGCCGGTCATGAAAAGCAAAATCCCTTTACGCAGGTTCCGATTGAGATAACAATTTCGGTCGGCAAGGCCCGCCCAACGGTGAAGGAACTGCTTCAGCTGGGCCCGGAGGCCGTGCTCCCCCTGGACAAGAAAATCGAAGACCCCGTTGAACTGTTTGTTGGCGACCGGCTGATCGCCAGAGGTGTTCTTGAAGAAATGGAAGGGCAGCAGAAAGGTCAGCTTGCTGTTCGCCTGACGGAAGTTGCCGATCTGCAGAACGGCCTATAACCCATGCGGACAGTTCTTCATGCAAAAGGTATACATCTCCTTCTGGGGATTCTCTGCCTCTGGCTTGTATCCGGTCCGGTTTCCGCACAGGAATTCACCATAAACCTGGGTGATGACAGCTCTCTGGCGGCGCGCAGTATTCAGATCATGGTCCTGATCACTGTGCTCAGCATTGTACCGGGTCTTGCGATCATGATTACATGTTTTCCGTTTATTGTAACGGTGCTTGCCATACTGCGGCAGGCGATTGGCCTGCAGCAATCGCCTCCGAATATGTTGATCGTCAGTCTGGCAATGTTCTTGACCTATTTTGTCATGGAACCGGTATTTACACAGGCTTGGGCCAGCGGGATAGAGCCATTGATCAACAACCAGATCAGCGCACAACAAGCCTTTGCGCAAGCCATGGAACCATTCCGCACATTTATGACCGGGCGGATAGACCCCGATACATTTGAGGCATTGGCCAGCCTGCGCCCGGATACTGCGAACGCAACCCTTTCAGCCAATCAGCCGCTTTCCGTGCTTATTCCATCTTTTCTGTTGTCAGAGGTTGCCCGGGCTTTCGAAGTTGGTTTCCTGATTTTCCTGCCCTTTCTGATCATTGATCTGGTTGTTGCGGCCGTCCTGATGTCGATGGGCATGATGATGGTGCCGCCAGCGATCGTTTCGCTTCCTTTCAAGCTGGCTTTTTTCGTGGTCGCTGATGGATGGGCTCTGGTTTCCTCGGCGATTGTCCGGAGTTATTTTTAGGGGCATGCCCGGCCACACGACACGGGTCCGATATAATCCGGACAATTTGAAAGGTTAATACCGCCTTTACTCCCTGCTGATATTTCTGGTCCTGGGTGAAAAATGAGGTGGTGGAATGGGCGCGCAATCAAACGCGCCAGTCATTATCAAACGCAAGAAGGTTGTGGCGGCCGGTGGCCACCACGGGGGCGCATGGAAGGTGGCTTATGCCGACTTCGTGACCGCCATGATGGCCTTCTTCCTGCTGATGTGGCTGTTGAACGCGACGACAGAAAAGCAACGTAAAGGGCTGGCAGATTATTTCAGCCCGACGGTCCCGATGGCCCGCGTTTCCGGCGGAGGGGACGGTGCATTTGGCGGAAACAGCGTTTTTTCCGAAGAATCCATGTCAAACGACGGTGCCGGAGCGACCAATCTTCGACCAACCGAAGCTGACAAGGCAAGCGGGGAAAGCACAGGCGAATCAGATCAGAGCATGAAAAAGGTCGAAGAAGCCCTTTTTGGCACCAGTGGCGAAAGTCTTGTCTCGGAGAACGCCAAAAAGCATATCCTGACCAGAGTAACGGATGAGGGCCTTATTGTCGAAATCTTCGACATTGAGGGGGACCCTCTGTTTTACGAAAATACTGCAGAACCGACCCCATTGTTACAGGAAATCACCGCCATGCTTTCCGAGGTGTTCGGCCTTGTAAACAACTCTGTCGCAATAAATGCCCATACGCGCGCATACCCTTTGGTGATAGCAAAAAACCCGGTTTGGGATCTTTCCTCGGCCCGTGCGGACAAGGTTCGCAAACTGATGAAATCGGACAAGCTAGCGCCTGAAAGGATACAACGGGTCAGCGGCTATGCCGACCGAAAGCCTGCGGTTCAAAACCCGATGGCAGTGCGCAATAACCGGCTGGAGCTGATCCTCCTGCGATCGGACCAGGATTCCCGCCAGTAAAGTCTGCTGCATTTTATCTGTTAGTGGCCTGTTAAGCGGTCATCTGTAAGGGTGGCCACTATAGATAAATGTTGCAGCAGAAAGGCGCACCATGACAATTTCTTCATCGCTCAATGCCGGTGTTGCCGGCTTAAATGCGAATGCTACCCGGCTGGCGACAATTGCAGATAACATCGCAAACTCCAGTACCTTTGGCTATAAACGGGCGCAGGCCGATTTCGGCTCAATGGTAATCAGCAATAATCCGGGTTCCGGCACTTATTCGGCTGGTGGTGTCCGCGCATCTACAACGCGCCTGATTGACCAACATGGTGCTCTGGTCTCGACCAACAACGCGATGGACATTGCCATTGCGGGCCGGGGGATGCTGCCCGTAACAGAGGCTGTATCCATCGGTTCAACATCCGGTGATCAACCGCTGATGATGACAACAACGGGGTCATTCCGGTCTGATTCCGAAGGTGTGCTCAAAACCGAATCCGGACTTGTCCTCATGGGATGGCCGGCCGAAGCGGATGGAAGCATCCTGACTTACCCGCGTGATACAATTACCGGGTTGGAACCCGTGGTCATCAATGCCAACCAATCTGCCGGCGACCCGACAACAGCAATGAAGCTGGGTGTAAACCTGCCGGCAACGGAAACAGAAGCTGGAAGCTCAGGTACAGCCCTTCCTTTGTCGGTTGAATATTTCGGCAACCTGGGCACCTCGGAGACCTTGGACATAACGTTTACCCCGACAGTTCCTGCAACCGGTTCGTCAAATACATGGACGATGAAAATTACCGATTCCGCCCAGGCGGGCGCCGTTATTGGCGAATACACAATCACATTTGACGCAAGCCGTGCCAGTGGCGGCACACTGGCATCTGTTACGGTCGTTTCAGGGGGGGCTTATAATGCCGCCACCGGAGAATTGGCCCTTACGGTTGCCGGCGGACCCTTGTCCATGACCATCGGCAAGGTCGGAGATCCGAACGGCCTGACTCAGTTATCTGACAGTTTTGCGCCAACCAACATTACCAAAGACGGCTCTCCTGTCGGTAATCTGACCTCCGTCGATATTGACGATAACGGCTTCATAACCGCAACTTATGATACCGGATTTACCAGGCGGATTTATCAGATTCCGCTTGTCGATGTTCCCAACCCGAACGGTCTGATTTCCCTCAATAATCAGACCTATCAGGTCTCGCCCGACAGTGGATCATTCTTCCTTTGGGATGCGGGGGATGGCCCGACCGGCACCGTCGCCGGTTACGCGAGGGAAGGCTCCACCACTGACGTTGCCGGAGAGTTGACATCCCTCATCCAGACACAGCGGGCTTATTCCTCCAATGCCAAGGTCATCCAGACTGTCGATGAAATGCTGCAGGAAACGACGAACATCAAACGATAACGCGCCAACCGTAAAGCCATAGAGGTTAATCCATGACTATTTCAGGGGCTCTATCCAATGCGCTTACCGGGTTGACAGCTGCCGCCCGATCAACCGAAGTCGTATCATCAAACATAGCAAATGCGATGACAGACGGCTACGGGCGGCGACAGCTTGACCTGTCGGCCCGGACCGTTGGGGGAAACGGGACAGGTGTCTGGATTGACGGGGTTTCGCGCCTGGTGGATGAGGTCGTCATTGCCGACCGTCGCCTTGCCGATGCTTCCGTCGGAAACAGCCAGACACGGGCGCAGTTCCTGAAAAAGATCGAAGCGGCTATCGGCTCTCCGGAGGATCCCGGATCACTCTCAGACCGGCTTGCAAAACTTGAATCCGCACTCATTCAGGCAAGCAGCCGGCCTGACTCCGAAACGCGTCTGCAGAATGTTCTGCAATCTGCCAAATCTCTGGTCGGTCATATAAACGGGATCTCCAACAGGATCCAAACCCTGCGCATGGAATCCGATCAGGAGATAGGCCTCCAGGTCAGCCGGTTGAACGATACCCTTCAACGTATCGAGCAACTCAACACCGATATTGTCGCACAAAGGGGGGCTGGTCATGATGCAAATGGTCTTCTGGATCAACGTCAGCAACTTGTTGACAGCATCTCCTCGATCATTCCACTTCGGCAGATCCCCCGCGAGAACGGCAAGATTGCTCTGATCACGCCGGGTGGTGCCATTTTGCTGGATGGTCCGGCAGCCGAACTCGGCTTTACGCCCGTCGGGGTAATCGTGCCGGAAATGACACTTGCGTCCGGTGGCCTGTTCGGGCTGACAATCAATGGACGTCCGGTTGATACTTCCGGACAATACAGTCCGATCAAAGGCGGATCTCTCGCGGCCCTGTTTGAAACGCGCGACAACATTTCCGTTACGGCCCAGGAAAACCTTGACGCGTTCGCCCGTGATCTGGTGGAAAGATTCCAGAACCCGTCTGTCGACGCAACACTGGCGCCCGGAATGGCCGGCCTTTTTACAGATGCCGGCGCGGCTTTTGTCCCGGCAAATGAAATTGCCCTTTCCTCCAGACTGTCAGTAAACACGGCCGTTGATCCTGCGGCCGGGGGCCAGCTTTGGCGCCTGCGAGACGGGATCGGGGCCGCTGCCGCCGGAGACGTCGGCAATGCCAGCTTGCTGCAGAAACTCTCGACCGCTCTTTCGTTCGCGCAGGTTCCTGTCTCTGGCGCGTTTGGCCCTGCGGCCCGCTCTGCCTCCGCCTTGGGCGGGGCATTATTGTCACTTGTCGCCGGCGAGCGGCAGTCAGCCGATTCTCAAACGGCCTACACCTCAACCCGTCTCAGCGCCCTGCAGTCACAAGAGCTGCAAAACGGCGTTGATACCGACCAGGAGTTGCAGCAACTGTTGCTCGTGGAGCAGGCCTATGCTGCCAACGCCCGCGTCATGCAGACTGCAGACGATCTCATTCAGACTTTGCTGGGGATCTGATAGATGAGTTATGTTTCAGTTGGCGATATGGCCCATCAGTTTCTGTTGCGTCAGCACAGTACAAAACTGAAAACTGATCTGAACCGACTTGCGCTGGAACTGTCAAGCGGCGTGGTTGGCGATGTTGCAAAAACCGTTGCGGGGGATTTCACGCCGCTTGCCGGAATAGAGCTCTCACTAGCAAATCTGGAAACCTACAAGACTTCCACAAATGAGGCGGCCAGCTTTACCCAGGCGGCACAGGATTCCCTGGGGTTGCTGCAGGACTTGTCTGAAAGCTTGTCATCTGCGCTCCTGACCGCAGGAAATTCCGGCCATGCAACTCTGATTACAACGACAGCCACTGATTCAAGGCAGAAATTCAGAGCCGCTGTTTCTGCCCTGAACACGCAGGTGGCCGGCCGCAGCCTGCTTTCCGGCACCGCAACCGACAAACCGGCAATGGCATCCCCTCAGGTCATACTGGCCAGTTTGCAAACCGCTATCGCCGGGCAGACGACAGCTGCGGGAATCCAATCCGCTGTGAACGCGTGGTTCGATACCCCTGGCGGCGGATATGATACCGTAGCCTATCTGGGCTCATCTGATTCCCTGTCCCCTTTTCAGATCGGACCCGGTCAGCAAGCTTCCATGAATGCAACCGCGTCTGACCAAGCCATTCGCGATAATCTGAAAGGGTTTGCCATGGCTGCACTGGTTGCCGAAGGCGCCCTTGCCGGAGATGTCGAAGAACAGCGAAAACTTCTGCTTTCCGCCGGAGAAGGGCTGCTTTCATCGCAACAGGGTGTTGGCGAATTGCGGGCCGCTGTCGGCTCAGCCCAAGGGTTGATAGAAAATGCGGCAACGCAGAACCAGGCTGAGTCCGCCAGCCTCAACATTGCAAGGAACAACATTGTGTCAGCCGACCCCTACAAAACGGCAAGTGATCTTGAATCGGTTCAGTCGAGCCTGGAGATGCTTTATACCCTGACTGCGCGAATTTCGCGCCTTAGCCTGGTGAACTTCCTGAAATGAAAAAGCTCGCATCCCTCTTTCTGATCAGTCTGTTCGCCTGGCCCGGTTTTGCTTCTTCGGCCCCAATCCGCATCAAGGATCTGGTGGAATTTGACGGTGTGCGTGGCAATGACCTGATAGGTTATGGCCTTGTTGTTGGCCTCAACGGAACCGGCGACGGATTGCGAAACTCTCCCTTTACCGAAGAGATCATGTCCAACATTCTTGAACGTCTTGGCGTCAACGTTACCGGAGAGCAATTTCGGCCAAAGAATGTGGCGGCTGTTTTTGTGACCGCAACGCTGCCGCCCTTCGCCCGGTCGGGCGGGCGTATAGACGTGACGGTTTCAGCAATCGGTGATGCCAAGAGCCTGCTGGGCGGAACCCTTGTAATGACACCCCTGAATGCCGCAGACGGGCAAATCTATGCCGTTGCACAGGGAACCATCATTGCTGGCGGAGCCTCGGCCAACGGCGATGGCGCCAGCGTGGTTGAAGGTGTACCAACATCCGGTACCATTCCATCGGGTGCCGGCATTGAACGAGAGATAGACTTTGATTTTGGTGGCCTCAAACAACTGCGGCTTGCGTTGCGCAGTCCGGATTTTACAACAGCCAGCCGGATCGAGAGGGCCATCAACCGTCAGTTTCGCGGCAATGTTGCATCCATGCTTGATGCCGGTACGGTTCTGATCGACATCGCGGCAACCGGCCAACGTTCCCCCGCACACGCACTTTCAAAGATTGAAAATATCCTGGTCAATCCGGAACGCAAGGCACGCGTTGTCGTTGACCAGAGATCCGGCACGATTGTCATGGGTGAAGATGTTCGCATTTCCCGTGTGGCCGTATCCCAAGGCAACCTGACGTTGCGAATTCGTGAACAACCCATTGTCGTTCAGCCGAATCCTTTTTCGCCGGGAGATACAGTCGTGATACCCCGCACAGATGCATCCATCAATGAAGAGCCGGGAACGGGTTTGGCCGAAGTGGAAGAGGGGACATCACTTTCTGAAGTGATTGACGGCCTCAATGCACTGGGGGTGTCCCCGCGTGACATGATTGACATTCTGAAAAGCATCAAAGCCGCTGGCGCCCTGCATGCGGAATTCATCGTTCAATAGCAAAGCCTTATACCTTTTGTTGCGGCATCTGCCTGACATCATCTTGGCTGGGTGCTCATAAATCCTGCAAACCGATAGGTATTCGTGGTGCCGCTGATAGGACTCGAACCTACGACCCCATCATTACGAATGACGTGCTCTACCATCTGAGCTACAGCGGCATCGACAGGGCTTTTATCCAGTTTCATGGCGGAGCGGTAGCCCTATTTTTCAGCTTTGTTATCCCCGCCCAATGCGACGACCTCTCCCTCCAGAACCTTGGGCGGTTCTGCCTCTGTCTGTTTCTCGACTTCTGTCGTCTCGGGTTCTTTCGTATGCTGCACCGGTTCGGTGTCTTGCGTTTGCTCATTCCGGGATTTGGCCGCTGAGACATCGGCGTCCGCGCCCTTGTCCTGGAGAGACTCCTCTTCTTCCGGTGCGCCCACAATCAGTGGCAGCATTTCGGTTGAGGCTGGCACCGCCGTCACGTTTTCGGTGGGCGTACGCCAGCTCAGTGTATCAAAACTGCCGCAATTTTCGCAGACTGGCGCCCATTCGGCATGCACGGTCTGGCAGTTGTCACAAACCCATTGTGGTCCCCGTGGTGCAGACAGCGCCTTGGTCAGCCATGCGCGCACAACCCTGTCATCCGAGCCTTCACCACGCTCGATTGCCGCCATTATGGTCAGTACGCGCGCTGTCGGATTCTTTTCAACCAGATCACCCAGTGCCTGGCGTGCCGCAGGGAAATCCCCGGCAGCAATGTTCAGCTCTGCCAACAGCATTCTGGTTTCAGGGTTGTCCGGATTCTGTTTTGTAAGGGCCCGAAACCGTTTTAGCCGCTGCTGTGGCGTCTCATCCGGAACGATCTCGGCAAATGCGGCTGCAAGGTCGGGATGCGGATTGACACCCCACGCTTTCTTCAAAATCCGTGTTGCGTAGCGGGGTTTGTTTTGCTCGATATATGTTCGGGCTGCCATGACGGCCGCCGGGATCAGATCAGGGGAAAGCCGATTGGCCTCGATCGCGTCCTCCCTGGCTTTTATGGTCTTTCCTTCGGCCAGAACATCACGCGCTTCGGAAAGCGCCAGTACGGCATCGCGTCGTCTGTAGACATCGCGTGGCAGCGTTCCGCTTTTCAACTTGGCTGCAAGCGTTTTACGCGCGCCCTGCCAATCCTCTTTCTCGGCCTGCAGTTTCAGGAGTGTATCCTGAATTTCCTCTTGTCTGGGTTTCAGCGCCAAAGCTTTTTTGGCCAGTTGCAAGGCCGTATCAGTATCACCCTCGTCCAGCTTTTGCTTTAGCAGGCCCCGCACGCCAACAAATCTGGTCCGATTATCTGACAATAACCGCTTGTATACTTCCCGGGCTTTTCTTGTGTCGCCAGTCATTTCCGCGGCCTGCGCCGTCAACAGGTTTGTCAGTTCGGGTCTTTCAAGCAGTTTCTCGGCCTTCGCCGCTTTTGACATCGCCGTTCGGCCTTCGCCAGATGCCAGCGCCAACATGCCATCTGCCAGCGCCTCATAGCCTTTTTTCTGGCGGTTCCGGTCAAAATACCGCGAGATTGCCGTTTCGTCTCCGTTCAGAAATTTCAACACTGCGACCAGAAACCCGACGAACTTGATCAGAAGCCAAACAAATAAAACCAGCAAAAGCGCGGCAATGACCGCCTGCAATGGTCCCAAAGAAAACTCGGTATTCCCGAGTGTAATGCGAATCCCCGGGCCCGTTTCCATGAGGTATCCCGCGCCCAGGGCAAGCCCGGCAACCACGGCAACAAATAATAGTATTTTTATCAACGACCAGAGCATCTCCGCCCCCTTATTTTTTATTGAGAGCTTGTTTCAACTCAGCCAAAGCTTTTTGTGCATCGACACGCGCCTGCGCCTTTTCCAGCCAATCGGCCATCGCCACGCGGCCATCATCCGGAAGCGATTTCAGGGTGACGAGCGCCTTTTCAAGATCGCCTGCTTTCAATTCCGCCTCGGCCCGGGATAGAACGGCGTCAGGATCGTCGCCCTCACGCGGCTCCAGAGAACGGGGCGAAACCTGCGATTTCAGAAAAGCCGTCAGCCGGTCAACCGTGCCGTCCCCGGCAGTTGTGCGTATGGAAACGGCAAGCGCTGTACGCGCGGCTTCGGGAAAGGACGCTTGCAGGTTGGCCAACGAGGTTACGCCATTTTTTGCTGCATTCTGCAGGGCTGCCGGCGGCGTGATTCCGGTTGCTTCAGAAAACTCGCTCAACGCAGTTTCAAACCCGCCACCGGCTTCCAAGGCGGCCTCGATACGGCTGATGGCCGCGCGGGCTGTGGCCGCTTTTGCCGTTTCCTCTGCTGTTTTCTGAATTTCTCCGGCCTGCTCTTTTGCGTTATTGATGCGTGCGGTGACCTCGGCCGACAAGTCTTCAAACTGCTTTTTCTGGTCCTCCAGTTGCGCCCTTAACGCTTGCAATTCCCCTTCGTAGGCCGCGACAGCCGCTGCCGCAGCGCCTTTTGTGTCTGCTATGGGGCGTTTTTCAATTTCCAGAACCCGTGCCTCCAGCGCGGAAACCTGCTCTGCCGTTTTCTTCATCTCAACAGAAACCGCATCCAGTCTCTCCCCGAGATCACCCTGCAGTGTTTCAACGCTTGCTTTCAGGGTGTCGATTTCCGGTTCTATTGCCCCGACTTTCTTGCTCAGTGTTTCCAGGCGTTGCGTCAAAGATGTTTCAACCTTTGTCACCGTATCCGCAACCCCGGTCAGTTTTGCCTGCTGATCCGTTAACGCCGCTGTGGTTTCATCGGAGATGCCCCGTGGCAATATATAATAAGCGGCCCCAAACCCAAGGGCCGCAGCGATAGCCCCACCCAGAAGAGTTGGAAAAAAGCCCGAGCTCTTCCGGGCCTCCGTTTGCGGTTTTGAATGGTCGGACACAAGAGGCTCTGGCGTTTGCGCCATTTTCTTTTCCGGTGAAGCTTTTTCCTGCTCTCGCGGGCCGCTCTCTATGGTCTGCACAGCTTTAGCAGTGCTCTCCTTTTTTGATGCATCTGTTTGTTTCGCATCTGCCGGCTTGTCGACATGGCTGCCGGCAGCCGTGTCAGCCTTTTTTGCCTGACCCGCCTTTGACTGACCCGCCGCCTTCCCGGATCCAGAGCGTTTCTTTCCTGTAGGTTTTCTTGCAGCAGCCACGTTACAAACCCCCTCTGATCGTCATTTCACTCTTTGCCGCCATGCGGCGTCAGTTCTTACAGTAGCTGCGCATTCCCGATCTCTCAAGCAATCCTCATGCGTCCATAAGTCTCGCCATCGTGCTTAATACACCATCAGCGTCCGGTTGGGGAGAAACAAGTATTTCCCCTGATATACAGCCAGATAACGCATCTTTCACAGCGGCACTGATCGCAACGACACGTAAGCTTTCCGAACAGGGCCTCGCCTGTTCCACAAATAGAACTGCGCTGCGGGGGGAGAAAAGGGGAAGAATCACCGGCATGTCACCCTGAAGCACCTCTTTCGCCTCTTTCGTCAGGCATTGGGGGCTTTGCCGGTAGACAATTCTTTCCTCTGCCTTCACGCCCGCCGCTTGCAGAGAGCTTGCAACAGCTCCTCTGGTATGTTCCCCTCGCAGGTGCAGCAAACATCCTGTTGGCGCATCAGAAATAATCATATCCACCAGATTGCCGGCGTCGCCCTTGGCCGACCGGGCCGACAGCCCTGCCCTGGATGCAGCCTTTGCTGTTCGGTCACCAACACACCATGCGGGCAGGTCTGTGTTTTGCCAGTTATGCTGGAACGCACGCACACCGTTTTCCGATGTGAAAATCAGGCCGCTGTATTGCTCAATGGAAGCAGTCTTCTGCAACATTTCTATTTTGATCAGGGGTGAAATCACGATCGGCACCATACTGCCGAACCTCTTGCGACACGTTTGTGCAAAACGTTTCGACTGGGCCAGCGGCCGCGTCAGCAGTATTGTGTTTGCCGTTTTTGGCATAAAACCCCTGCCGGAATTGTTGTGGCTATTGTCGGGTGTTCCCCAAGGGTGTTATCTGTCCTCATCCTTCTTCGCAACCGGTGAGATCATGACAAAACCGCTTACCATATTGGGCCTGGAAAGCAGTTGTGATGATTCTGCGGCTGCAGTGGTTCGGTACGTCCCAGACAAGAAAGCCGAAATACTGTCTTCAGTGATTGAAGGACAAACAGACCTGCATGCACAGTTTGGCGGGGTTGTCCCTGAAATAGCAGCGCGCGCCCATGCGGAAAAACTCGACTATTGCGTTGAGCGGGCCTTGCAGGAATCGTCTCTGACCCTGCAAAAAATCGATGCAATCGCGGTCACGGCCGGGCCGGGGCTGATTGGCGGGGTTTTGGCAGGAGTCATGTGCGCCAAGGGCCTTGCGGCCGGATCCGGCCTTCCCCTGATAGGCGTCAACCATTTGGCGGGGCATGCGCTTACCCCCCGTCTGACCGACAACCTGGCATTCCCTTACCTTGTGTTGCTTGTCTCGGGTGGGCATTGCCAGTTCCTGATCGTCAACAGCCCGACAGAATACAGACGGCTGGGCGGAACCATTGATGACGCCCCCGGTGAGGCGTTTGATAAAACGGCTAAAATTCTAGGATTGCCCCAGCCCGGAGGCCCCTCTGTCGAACAGGCGGCAGAAGCAGGAAATGCCGCGTCTTACTCTCTTCCCCGGCCTCTCTTGAACAGGCCAAATTGCGATATGTCCTTTTCCGGGCTCAAAACCGCTGTTCTGCGCGCCCGTGATACCGAGGTATCAGACCAAGGCGGCTTGTCTCATCAGGCAAGAGCAGATTTATGCGCCGCATTTCAATCAGCGGTAACAGATGTGCTGGCCGAAAAATCGAGGCGGGCCTTGCAGGTGTACCTTGCAGAAAACCCGACAGCCCCCATGTTTGCCGTGGCCGGAGGTGTCGCGGCAAACAGTACTATTCGCGCGGCGTTAGAGACTGTTTCAAAGGAATTTGGCGTGGGCTTTATCGCCCCGCCACCTTCCCTGTGTACGGACAATGCCGCAATGATCGCCTGGGCCGGGATCGAACGGTTCCGTTTGGGTGAGCAGGATGATCTGTCTCTTTCGGCGCGTCCGCGCTGGCCATTGGATACCAAAAGCCCGGTGATGTTGGGATTTGGAAAAAAGGGGGCTAAAGCATGACGATTTCAATACTTGGCGCGGGTGCCTTTGGAACTGCCCTGGCAATTTCCCTGGCGCGCAGTGACAAGGATGTGATCCTGTGGACGCATAGCGAAAAACACGCCGAAGAGATGCAGACCAGACGGCAAAATATAAAGCGCCTGAAAGGAATAGCATTGCCTGACGCGGTGATCCCGACGGCTGATCTGGGTCTGGCCACGCGAACCGGCACAATTCTTTTGACTGTTCCGGCACAGGCCCTGGCCGGCTTTGTGGAGGTCGCCAAATCCGACCTGAATGGCAAACCCCTTGTCGCTTGTTGCAAGGGGATTGATGTGGCCAGCGGGCGCGGACCTGTCGAGATACTGAAGGCGGCCTGCCCCGAATCCCCGGTTGCGGTTCTGACCGGGCCCAGCTTTGCCGCTGATATTGCGCGCGGTTTGCCCACGGCCCTTACACTTGCCTGTGCGAATGAAACCATTGGCATAGAACTGCAAAAGCAACTGACAACAACCAACCTGCGGCTATATCGCACCACCGATACCATTGGCGCAGAACTGGGCGGAGCCCTGAAAAATGTCGTGGCCATTGCTTGCGGCGGGGTCATGGGAATGGGAATGGGGGAAAGCGCGCGTGCAGCGCTGATGACCCGCGGATTTGCTGAAATGCAGCGGATTGCCATTGCCCTGGGTGCACGGCCTGAAACCTTGGCCGGTCTGTCGGGTTTTGGTGACCTTGTGCTGACATGCACCTCGCCCCAGTCCCGCAATTATTCTTTTGGCGAAGCAATGGGGCGCGGCGAAAATTTCGACCTGTCGGTTACCGTTGAGGGTATTGCCACAGCCGAAGCAGTCTCTATCCTTGCACGAAAGCTTGGTTTGGAGGTTCCAATTACCGATACTGTCAATGCGCTATTAACACGTAGAATCACCGTGAATGAAGCGATGGAAGCTCTGCTTTCCCGACCTTTGAAGAAGGAATAGATCATGCGTTACGCTGTCGTGACAAAAGACAAGCCGGATTCGCTTGAACTTCGCATCTCCAACCGGGATGCACATCTGAACTATATAGAACAAACCGGCGCTGTAGAGCTTGCCGGCCCATTTCTGGATGATAACGGCAACATGTGCGGATCCTTGGTTATTTTGAATGTTGACAGTTTACAGGCAGCGCAAGATTGGGCCGCATCCGACCCTTACGCAAGGGCTGGGCTTTTCGAAACCGTGTCGGTTCAACAATGGAAAAAGGTGATTGGCTGATGGCTTATTGGTTATTCAAGTCCGAACCGTCAACCTGGAGCTGGCAGGACCAGCTTGCCAAGGGTGAAGCCGGTGAAGAATGGGATGGGGTACGCAACTATCAGGCCCGCAATTTCATGCGGCAGATGAAGGTCGGAGAGCGCGGATTCTTTTATCACTCGCAGACGGAAAAGGCGATTGTGGGAATTGTGGAAGTCATCCGCGAAGCCCACCCGGACAGCACCACCGATGATCCGCGCTGGGAATGTGTGGATATCAAGGCGGTTCAGTCACTCCCGCACCCTGTAACCCTGCAAATGTGCAAAGAAGATCCGCGTCTGGCAGGTATGATGCTGGTGCGAAACCCCCGCCTGTCTGTGCAACCGGTCAGCGCCGAGGAATGGCAGATCATTTGCAAGATGGGCGGATTGGCAGGGTAGCGCGGCGGTTTTCTTCATAAACCGTGTCAATATGATCCGTGGCAGGGCAAAACCGCCCTGCATGCGATCGATATAAACAATGTCCGTAAAAAACATGGAGGGCCCCGACCCCCCGAGACCCTCCATCACCCCACGTGCTCCCTTCGCACCACACGTGAAAATTTCAAAAGGTCTCGGCCGTCCTGGCCTTGATGTGATCAACCTAAGCGATACGATTATTCTTGGCAATCGGGAACTATTGAAAAAACATATTAAATACAATCTGTTAATCATTCGGGTGCCGCTTGAAACAACAAACGCCCGCTGATGAACAACGGGCGCTGTCTATTTGCAGATCTGTCTTACTTGTAGACGGATTCTTTTCCGAAATGCTTTGTCAGCATATAGTAAATCACCGCGCGATACTTGTTGCGCTCCGAGCGGCCATAGGTTTCGATAACTGAATTGATCGCATCCATCAGTTCCGGGCCATCAGGCAGGCCAAGTTTTTTGATGAGGAAATTATTTTTGACCGTTTCAAGCTCTTCTGGCTGACCAGCCGCAACGGTCGAGGCATCCCGGTTATAAATTGCGGGACCGCAGCCAATTGTAACTTTGGTCAACAGGTCCATATCCGGGGTCATGCCGCATTTGTTTTTCAGATCGTCTGCATACTGTGCGATCAAATCGTCTCTTTTACCCATGAGTTTTACTCCCACCTAAATTTTCGGAGATATTCTCCGCTTAACTGGGCCCGGATTGGGCCTCGCAGGTAACCTAAAGCCAAAAGCTCCAAGAAAAAAGGGATTTTCCTGTCCGGTTCGTCGCAGGCGGGAAGGTGTCGGAATTTCCCGCCTCTTGCCAGCCCCGATGCCAGGGGGGTCTGCCCGGCGCACCCGTTGTTGCACAGCACGACAGATCCCGCCCACAGAGTCGCCGGAAACCGCGCATCTGCATTTGCAACAGAAGCGGATTTTAGCCGAACTCTCCTATTGCGAGAGTATTCATTTCCATTTTTGTGCGAATTCCGCCAAACAAATGCCAGAATCTATCGCCAAAAGACCATCTTGGGGGGCGTAAGCCTGAGGTCTGCAATAATGAAGAAATATCTGGTTCGTAGCCTGGTCGTCTCACTCACGATCGTGCTGACGGTAGGAGCCGCACAGGCCTGCTCACGCAAGCCTGTTTCCGGAGGAGCGCAGTTGATCGATGCATCCCGGAAAATCAATCAGAGGTTGTTGGACCGCGCCATATTGAGCGAGGTCAATTATGAACGCTGCCGCGCTGGTCTGAGCCCCGTGCGTTCCGAGCCGCGGCTGATCAAAGCCGCAGCCGGCCATAGTGCCTGGATGGCAAAGGCCCGCCGCGTCAGCCATAAATCAACGGTTTCGGGCCGGCAAACAGTCCGGGCCCGTATTAAACGCACCGGCATCAAGATCCGGACCGGGGCGGAAAATATTGGGATGGTGCATCGTTTCAAGGTGGACAATGTCAATTTCCTGATCCGCAACGCATCCAGTTGCCAGTTCGCCACTCATGGGGGGCAACCCATTCCCCAGCACAGTTATGCAAGCCTTGCGCGCACAATCGTAAAGTTCTGGATGAATTCGCACGGACACCGCGCCAACATTCTGAACCGCCAGGTCAGGATGATGGGAACCGCAGCAGCGCTTGACAAGAGCGCCGAGTATTGCGGGACCTACTATATCACGCAGGATTTCGCCGGCTGACCACTGGCGCCATTTCGCCACAGTTCGCCTCTAAATATAACTGGTCTATGCAAAATATGATTTTTGTGTCATCACTACAGCGAAGGTTCGCAAGTGCGATTCATCATCTGTTTTTGATCTGGAGTAGCGTCAAATGAAAAAAGTAACTCTTCTCTGCGCAGCAGCAGCCGTCGCAGTTTCAGCCATGTCCCCTGCCTATGCAGGTGGTGCAGGTGCCCCTGTTATCGAAGACGAAGTGTTCGTAGACGAAGCCGCCGCACCTGCCAGTTCCCTTGGTGGTGCCGGTGTTGCCGCAGCCATTCTGGGCCTCGTTCTGGTCGGTGCCGCGATTTCTTCGTCCAACGGGACCTGATATTTCAGAGCTGTTCAAGCACGCCAAGGCGGGTTTGGAAAAAACGGCGGGTGCTGCATCCGCCGTTTTTGTTTTATTTTCAAAGGGTTATAATCCTATCGGCGTAGCTGTTGGGCAACGAGATACCCGACGCCCGGGCTAACCCATTGGCGTGACTGCCAAATCCATCCATCTGAGCCGATCCAATAGGTATTCTGAAAGGAAAGATCATCGGCGGCACAGGCCTCGCTGACCCGCCGCGCCGTTATCCGGTTCTTGCCAAGCGCCAGCTTGTCAAGCTGGCCCGGGGAAACCGTACACCTGAAAACCAGACGGTAGGTCTTGCTTTCGCCATCCAGAAAATACATCACCCTGTTTGCCTCACCTGCACGGCGGGTACGAATCAAGGCGGAAACCGAATCAACCTCTGCGTTCATCAGATCATCGCCCAGCCCGCGGGTTGCGGTCAGAATTCCATGTTTCAGGGTTACAGTCTGCCTGGATAGCGACGTCCATGTCACATAGGGGCCGTTTCGCCCCTTCTGGCCCAGAATGGCCACGGCATTCCGCTTTTCGACAACCCCCAGCATTACCGGGCCCTTGACCGCCTTCAGGGCCAATGGCCCATAAGCCGCCGGATCTGTCACTGCTGGCTGGGGCTTGGCCTTCTTTCCGGTAAGGCCCTTCAGATAGCCACCGGCAATTTTTGCCCCAACGCCCGCATTCGGGTCATTGCCACATCCTGCCAGAATTGCCAGCGCCGCCATGGCGGCAAAGATGCCCTTGAAATTCATCTCCAGAACCTTCCCCAGCGCTGTTCCAGATCGGGACGATGGCTGTCGCGCACACGGTCATACAACCGGCCCTCGACATTCAGTTGCGCACCACCATCGCGTGACAGCGACCGTAAAACCGTTTGGCTGGTTGTACGCGAAGGCGTTCCGGTCAACGCGCTGATCGGAATACTCAGACGAATGCCTTTGTCAAAGGATCCCTCGCCAAAATCCGTGGCCGAGGCTGTTGTAAACGTCGCGTAGGCGCCGATCTTCCACCCGTTTGCAAACTCGCGGTTCAGTGAAACCGTAGTGCCCCAGTCCCCCGCCAGATACCGGCCGACATCCAGCTGCCCGCTGAACCCATTGTTGAAAGTATAGTAAGCCGAAGCCTGGCCCATAACCACATCATAGTCCCGAAACCCGAGCAACTGATCAAAGTCACGTTGCCTGACAATGTTTACCTCGGCGCCCAGCGCAAGACGGCTGTCAACCGGTTTCCACAACACCTCTCCGGAAATACCGCCGTACATCTGCTCAAGATAACCGACCGTGATCCGACTATAGAGGTTTTTGCCGGGGCGGGCGTACCAAGCTAGGGTCAGGTGCTCCAGCGCAGGATCACCCTGCTGGTCATACAGGCCGAAATCCGAACGCACATGCGGCAGGGTCGAATCCGACAGTCGTTTGGCGCTGTCCAGATTGCCGACCAGTTTCTTGTGTATCCCGCCAGACAGTTCAAAGCCCGGCGCAATCCGGTATTTCGCCCGGGCGCGCAGGCCGAAATCGCCGCGTAACGGGCTGTCCGGATCAAACAGGCTCACGGTCACATAGGGTGCGAGCGACCAGGTCAGTCTTGGCTCCAGGCCTTCCGTCGGGGTCAGGGCGTAGGCCGGGCGCCCGGCAGCGTCACTGATCTGGGCACGCGCCAGCATGGCTGTTGCCGGCGCATTCTCCAGCGCCTCGATATCACTGCGGCGCAATGTGACAGAACTGGTCGGAAGGTCGCCAACAGTGCTGGTGATGACAAAAGTTTCCACCGAGGCCGGCAGGGCGCGGGTCAATACACGCGCGGTTCGCCCGATGGCCTGGGGTTGGGACATATAGCGCCTGTTTTCGATCCGCACCTCGGCCCGGGCAGGTTGCAAAGACATCGACTTCAAAAGAATGCCGTCTTTGGCCAGGGCTTTGGCCGTCGCTGTCTGAATGCCGGGCTGCACGGTCGGGTCGCCAGTCCAATCGGTGCTCCAGGCTGCCGAATTGCTGCTGCGCGACGGGCGGGGGGCAACCGGCAGCGGCGCCGTTTCATTCCCGCTTGGCACGGTTGAAACACGCGGGTTCAAGGCAAAGCTGAGCTGAATACCAGCCTCTTTGCCATACAGATAGTACCCGGCCAGCTTGACGCCCTTGCGCAACTGATACTCGGCCCCAAAATTCCAGGATGACTTGCGTTCAATCAATCCGCGCGTTGTTTCGGCCGCATAGGCATCCGACGAATATTCCGCCTTCAGCAACAGTTTTTCGGTTGCCTGCCAGCTAATGCCGCCAAAGGCCGACATCGGGCCGCGGAACCATTGATCATAATTCGGTTTGCCACCCTCACCAAAATTCAGCGGTGGCCGCGTGCCAAACGGGCTGCCAATGCTGTTGGCGCTTCCCAGACGGCCCCAGCCAACACCGGCCGTGACCCGCAGACGCGGGGTTATGGTTTTTGTGGCAACGAAATATTCTGCGGCATAGATCCCCGTCCCCATGAAATCCTGCAACCCGAAAGACAGGGCAGGTCTCAGGCCTTTTTCGTCCCAGATACGATAGCGCAGATCAAAGCTCCGGTCATACAGCGTGGCGTTACCCGGCTGATAGCCAAGGATCGCCGAGTAGCGGAAACTACCGGTCAGACGCGGGGTGATCTGAAATGTCAGCGTGTTGCGTGTAGTGTTTTTGAAATGGCTGACGGTAAATGAAAGGTTCGCGTCAGGCGCAACTTCCGCTGTTGGCAAATCAATAAGCCCCGGCGCACCATACAGGTTTGTGCTGTCCGTTATTAATGAATCCGCTTGCGGAGTAGCCGGCCCGGCCAGCAAAAAGGTTGCGCCGACGGTTGCGCCAATCCTTGTGACAAAAAGCTTCAACTTCTGCCCCTGCTCTTATTGTTTTGTGTCTTTTAGCACGTTGTCAGCAGTCTGGGCAGAGGAAAAAGACCGGGACACCACATGGCATCGGCAAACTGTCGCGCAAATGCACACCTGTTGGGCAAAAATACGGTTTTGGCGCTGTTATTTCCCCAACGGTTCATCCGCAACCAGCATGGCTTTGTCCGGTTCAATGTGAATCTGCACATTGTCGCCAACAGCAAAGGGTTGCGCAATGGTTTCACCGATCACGAAAATATCGCCGAGTTCACCCGTCAGCGAATATTGAATCTGGTTTCCCAGATAGGCCGCATAGGTCACGCTTCCTTCAAAGCTTTCGGCGGTGGTCTCTTTTGATAGTGAAACATGATGCGGGCGCAGCACCAGTTTTGCGGCACCGGGCCGGGGGAAATCAACCGGCAAGGTAATGGTTTTGCCTTCCACCTGTACGGTGCTGTGGCCGTTTTCCGTGGCGGTTACCTCGCAGGTAACAAGGTTGGCGTCTCCGATGAAATCGGCGATAAAGGATGAATTCGGGCGCTCATACAGATCATGCGGGCTGCCTTCCTGCGCGATCTCGGCGTTGCGCATCACGATAATCCTGTCGGACACGGCCATGGCCTCTTCCTGATCGTGGGTCACATAAACCGCTGTCAGGCCCAAATCCTGCTGAATCTGGCGAATTTCCTCGCGCACGTGGCGGCGCAGTTTTGCATCCAGATTGGACAGGGGTTCATCGAGCAGCAGCACTTCGGGCTCCAGCACAATGGCACGCGCCACGGCAACGCGCTGTTGCTGGCCACCTGAAAGCTCACTCGGCAGGCGGTCGCCATAGCCTTTCAGCCCGACCAGCTCCAGCCCTTCTTCGGCCTTGGCGTGGGCTTCGGCCTTTGGCATCGACTTCACCGTCAGGCCATAGGCCACATTCTGAAGCACGCTCATGTGCGGAAACAGCGCATAAGACTGAAACACCATCGAAACCTTGCGATAGGTGGCGGAAAGGTGGGTCACATCTTCGCCGCCAATGAAGATTGATCCCTCGGTTGCGGCTTCCAGACCGGCAATCAGTCGCAGGGTCGTTGTCTTGCCGCAGCCCGACGGGCCCAGCAGTGTTACCAGTTGTCCCGGCTCAATCGACAACGAGAGCTTTTTCAAGGCCGTTACCGAGCCATATTTTTTTACCACACCGTCAAAGACAACAGACCCTCTGGCGCTATTTTCCATCATTTCACTCTCCGAAAATTCAGCTGCCCGGTCATGTTTTCACCACAACGGTTTCAACCCGGTCAGAGCGCCGCAAACGGCGTTTTCCAATAATCAGTTGCAGCAGGATGATCACGGTCAGCATGGTAACGATCAGCACGGCGGAATAGGCAATGGCCAATCCGAAATCGCCGTTTTCAACCCGTCCGACAATAAAGGCCGTTGCCATGTTGTATTTTGCGCTGACCAGGAAAATGACCGCCGAAACCGAGGTGATCGCCCGCACAAAACTATAGGTCAGGGCCGCCATCATGGCCGGGCCCAGCAGTGGGGCAATAACCCGCCGCGCCGTGGTAAAACTGTTTGCGCCCAGTGTGATCGAGGCTTCATCCAGGCTTTTGTCTAGCTGCGACATGGCAGCGATCCCGCCCCGCACGCCCACCGGCATGTTTCGGAATACAAAGACGATGATCAGAATGATACCCGTGCCGGTCAGCTCGATCGGCGGGAAATTGAATGCCAGAATATAACTGACACCAATCACCGTGCCCGGAATGGCAAAGCTGAGCATGGTTGAAAACTCGAATACGTTCTTGCCGCGAAAATTCTGCCGCACCAGAAGATAGGCTGTCGACAACCCGACAAACGCCGTCAGTGGCGCCGCGATAGAGGCGATTTCAAGCGTTGTGAAATAACTGTCCCAGGCAACGCCGGTCAGGTGAATGCCATTTTTGAATTTCACACCAAAGGCGCGAATATAATGATCCAGGGTAAAGCTGTTGTTGTAGCCCCACAGTTTTACGAAACTTCCGAAAATGATCATGCTGTAAACAATGGCGGTAAAGGCCGCCCAGGGCAGTGCCGTCATATAACAGGCTGCCTTCACGCCAGAACTCAGGGCGGCATGGCGGCCGGAATCCGCTTTGCCTGTCACTGTGGCATATGATTTGCTTCCGACCCATCTGCGCTGCAACAGGAATGCACCCAGCGTCAGTGTCAGCAAGACGATCGCCAAGGTTGCCGCGCGCGCCGGGTTGGCGACCGCCCCGACAATGGAAAAATAGATTTCGGTAGACAGCACATTGAAGTTGCCCCCCAGAACCAACGGGTTGCCGAAATCTGCCAGACTTTCGATGAACCCCAGCAGAAAGGCATTCGCCAACCCCGGCCGCATGAGAGGCAGGGACACATAGCGAAACGTCTGCCAGCGGTTGGCATCCAGAGTCTGGCTGGCCTCTTCCATCGAGGGGCTGACGCCCTCGACCACACCGATCAGCACCAGAAAGGCAATCGGTGTAAAGGACAGAAGCTGCGCCAGATACACGCCTTTGAACCCGTACAGCCAGCGTGTCTTTTCAATGCCGAACACATCTGCAAACAGGGCTGTCGCAGCGCCCGTGCGCCCAAACAGCAGGATCAGGGCCAGGCCGATCACAAAGGGGGGTGTGATGATCGGGATAATTGTGAGAACCCGCAACAATGGTTTTGCCTTGAAATCCGTACGGGTAAATATCAGCGCAAAAGCCAACCCCATAAGGGTAGAGCCGGCACCGGTCAGAATGGCAAGGACCACCGAGTTGATCGCCGGACCGCAGGATCCTTTCAGGTCAAGGCAGCCAAGGCCCCATATGTCCGAGTTGAAGAACCGCGGAAAGAACAGGCCCGGGCTGAAGGTTCCGTCATTAGATTGAAACGCGCTGATCAGAATATGGGCGACCGGATAGAAAACGAAAATGCCAACCAGCGAAATGATCAAGCCGATCAACCCGGTGACAAAGGCATCACCGCGCCCCTTTCCCATTGCCGAAATCGCTGTCGTCAGAACAAACAACAGGCCCAGAAGGGTGATCATGGCACCCGCGCCAAACCCAAGCTGCCCCGCATCCGCTGCGGTACCGGCAAGCAGGCTCTCAAACAATCTCGGGCCACCACGTACGATGATCAGACCCTGAACAAACGTGTAAAGCAGGCCCAGCGCTGAAATCGCCGCGATCATTCTTGCTGCACGAACCGGCCTGTTCACCAGCCCGAGTACGGCCGCACAGGCCAGCAAGGCGATTAACGGGCCGGCAAGCCAGAATCGTCCATGCAGGAAAACCTGCAACAGGCCCGAGGAATTCTCTTGCGCCGCAAAATGGAAGATCCAGGTAAACGTCCAGAAACCACTGTCGACCATATACCAGGGCAGCAGGCAGAACCCGACAAGCCCAATTACAATCCATAAAGTGATTGTGCGTCTCATACCATTTCCCCGATGGGCAAGAGATCAGTCAAAACGTCGGAACCGGGGGCGCAGTCCAAACCCTGGCTGCGCCCCCGGCCACAATAAAGTTGTACTAGTTACCTGACCCTTTGACTTCTTCGTCCCAGCGTTTCAGCAAACGCTCGCGTGTTTCCGTGCTGCCGTAGGTCGCAAAATCGTAGTCGATCAGTTTGATCGTCGACGGATCGGGCGCCTCGGGCGGCAGCGTTGCATTTTTGTTTGACGGAACATTGTAAACGCCAACCTGCGGACCCAGCGATTGGGCTTCGGCACTCAGGGCAAACTCGGCAAACTTCTTGGCCGCATCAAAATTTTTCGCCCCCGTGATGATGCTCAGACCACCAACCTCGTAACCGGTCCCTTCGCAGGGCGATACGATTTTCAGCGGAAAGCCCGCCTTGGCCAGCTTCACCATGTCATGCTCAAAGCCGATTGAGATACCGGTTTCGCCGCGCGCGGCGGCCTTGCTGGGCGCAGAACCGGATTTTGTATACTGGTTCACGTTCTTGCCGATTTCAGTCAGAAGCTTGAACGCCTCATCCTCGCCAAACACCTGCACCAGCGTGGCAAGCTCTGTATAGGCTGTCCCGGAGCTGTTGGGGTTGGCCACCTGAATTTCACCCTTGTACATCGGGTCGGCCAGATCTCTCCAGCAGGACGGCGGGGTAATACCCTTTTCTTTCAGCACATCGTCATTATAGGCAATGCCCAGAACGCCCAGGTGAATACCGATCGTGCGGCCACCGGAAATATCGGCCATTTTCTGTGCCCAACCCAGCAGTTCCGACGTATCCACGCCGATTGGTTGCGTCAGCCCCTCGGACGCCGCGATCAGATGCGGATCACCTGTACCACCCCACCAAACATCTATTTTCGGATTGCCTGCCTCGGCACGCACCTGTGCCAAGGTTTCGCCGGTACTCTTGCGCACCATCGAAACATCAATGCCGGTTTTGTCGGAAAAGGCGCCAACCATAAGATCGCACCAGTCCTGTTCATTGCTGCATACCATGCTCAACTCTTCAGCCGCAGCCTGTTGGACTGCGAAAACAGCGGCAAACACGGCCGCTCCGATTACATAGCGCTTAGTCATTGTTTTCTCCCTTGAACATCGTGACGATCCTGGCCAGTCATCTGAACTTCCGGTGGATGGTCATGGATCACGATAGGCCCAGCCAGCCACCATGCGCGACTCCGCTCATGTTAACAAATCTACAAGCCAGCCGGGTTTACGTTAACAGTGTTTCAATAATTTCCATATTTGGTAACGTTTTCACTGCCCTGCGCAGCAAAGTCACCGGCTTGAAATCATAGCATTTGTGAGACGCCTCAAGATGGCCTAGGTTTACTCTGTCACACCCGTTCAGGTTTGTGGGGTAGGAATGGAAATGCGTGTTGCACCAGACAGTCGCCCGAGAATTGCCATCGTTGACGATGATCCCGACATGCGGGTAACACTTGCTGAACTGCTTGACGAAAACGGCTTTGATACGGAATCCCTTGCCAGCAGTCAGGAGTTTTATGAACTGGGCGCAGAGCCCGGCATCGATCTCGCCCTGATAGATCTGAAACTGAAGGGAGAATCCGGCCTGACCCTGGCCATCAACATCCGCAAGACACATGATCTGCCGATCGTCATGCTGACCGGGGTCGGTGATGTCGTGGACAAGATTGTCGGGCTGGAAACCGGCGCCGATGATTATCTGATGAAACCGTTCAACCCGCGTGAGCTTATCGCGCGTATTCGGGCGGTGCTTCGCCGTTATGGTGCTGTTGCTGCACACCGTTCTGGCCGAACCGACGCGAATGATGGCAATGAGCTGACTTTTGGCGGCAATACGCTTGACCTCTCTCAGCGAGAGCTTTTTGACGCGGACGGTTCCGAAATTCCACTCACAAACGCCGAGTACCGGTTGCTCGAATATTTCCTGCGTAACCCCAATCGTATTATCCCACGAACAGAACTGCTGGCCGAGCTTGGAAGCGATCTGTCGCATTATGTTGACCGTACTATTGATGTTCTGATCTTGCGGTTGCGCCGGAAAATAGAGCTTGCGCCCTCCAAACCCGTCCACCTGCAAACACGCCGCGGTCAGGGGTATATTTTTGTCACTGATCCCGGAGGGCGGCATTGATACCCCTGCGACCAGACCGCAGAAAGCTCAGCATCCGGCTGCGCTTGCTATTGGCCCTGGGGCTGCTGGCAGCCGCGACCATCTTTATCGGCGGGTTGTCCTGGTATGCACTGGACCGGGCCGATGCAAAACTGGAAGCGCTGCACCGGCAAACCCTGTCAGAAGTTGCGCGCGCCCTGACCCTGTCGAAACGCTCGACAGATCTGGCAACCTCGGCCCCGTTCCTGTTGGGGTTGAAATCACCCTATCTTATCCGTTCGGAAGGCGTTGACCTGCTTGCGGCAATTGACAAGATCGGCCAGCAATGGCCATCCCGAACCGACCGTGAGCCTTCAGGCTATACCAGCTTTGAATCCCAGGTGCGCTCTTCGCTGCAACAGATGAAAATCGCGCTGAAAGACCTGATTGATGCGGCCGACCGGCTGGATGAACAGCGCGACAAGACGCTCAGCTTTCGCTCTCGCCTTGTGGCAATGGACCGCGAGTTTATCCAGAATGCCAGCAATTCGGAAATTACCGGCGAACGGCGGCGATCCTGGTTGATCCTGCAAAAGGTGGCCAATGCCCTTATCGGGGCGGTTCATGCGGAAAACCTGCCCGGACTTGGTGAATATCAACGGCGTTACACGGCCCTTGTCACAAGACCCGAATGGAAGATTACCGGCATACGGGAACTTGCAGCTCTTGAAGAACTGCGCAGCCTGACAGACGCAGAACACGGTTTGTTCAAAATCCGGCGCAAGGAGCTTGACCAGAACCTGCTGGCACAGAACGCCCTTTTTCGCATTCGCTATGAATCCGCCCGGATCAGCGATCTTGCGCTGGTTCATGCCCAGAAAGCCGAGGCCTTTCTGTCGCAGAAGCGCAAGGAAACAACATCATCCATCGGCTATGCAAAACTGATCATCCTGGGTGTCGGAATTTCCAGCACGGCACTTGCCCTGCTCTCTGCGCTTTTCGTTTCCGGCTATGTGACGGGGAATATCAAGGCCATTTCGAACGCCATGCAGCGTTTGGCTCAGGGCGACCGCAGTTCGAACCTGCCGCGGCCAAAGGGGGCTGTGGACGAGATTGGCAAACTTTTGCAATCTTTCCGCGTTTTCCGGGCCAATGCCCTGCGCCTGGACCGGAGCAACAAGCAGCTTCACCGCAGGAACACCCTTTTTGAAAAGATTTTCAACAACATATCCGATGGTGTCGCGATCATCGACGAAGAAGGCCGGCTTTCCACGGTCAACCCCAGCTTTACGACGGTTCTGCACCTGCCGGTCGATACAATCGAAAAAACGCCGACCATAAAGGAAGTTCTCGATAATTCTCCTTTCGCCAATACGGCTGAACAGAAAAAGCTGGGCACGAGATTCCGCCGCTCATGCGAGTTACAGAGCGAGGAAGGCGATGTGCTGGAGGTCCGTTGCAGCCGCCTTCCGGATGGTGGTGAGGTCTGGCTGTTTTCCGACGCCACCGAACGCCATCGCATCGAAGAACGTCTGGAACAGATACAGCGCATCGAGAGTCTGGGCAAAGTCACCGGTGAGGTGGCACATGATTTTGCCAATATACTGTCCTCGATTTCGGGCAACCTGCATTTGCTGGAGTCCCGCGATTCCGGCGCGGACACATCGGCCTTTCGCAAACGCATTGCCGGTGCCGTTGAAATCGGAACTTCGCTAACCCAGCGGCTGTTGGCCTTTGCCCGCAAACAGCGCCTTGAACCCGAAAAGACAGAACTCAACACGCTCGTGGCCGGGCTGGAGGATCTTGTCGGTATCGGCCTGAAGGAATCCGTTAGCCTCAAAACGAAACTCAGTTCTGAAAAGCTCTATGTTTGTGTTGATCCCGGTCAGTTGGAAAGCGCCATCCTTAACCTCTGCCTGAACAGTAATCAGGCAATTGATGAAAGTGGGGAGATCAGTATTACCGTATCCTCCGGCGCAAACGAAATGGCCGAGATCATCATTGCTGACAATGGTTGCGGTATGGAAAAAGCGGTTCTGAAACGCGCGATGGAGCCTTTTTATTCCGCACGAAAGGATGGCAATGGAACGGGATTGGGCCTGTCCAGCGTCTATGGCTTTATCAAACAGTCCGGTGGTGAATTCCAGATTGAAAGCGCGCCCGGCTCCGGTACGGTCGTGCGATTGTCCTTACCCAAGGTTTCCGGGAAAGATACGGGTGAAGCGGCGCATATGCAGCCAGCGCGTATTCTGGTCGTCGAGGACGAGGCCGAGGTCATGGAGCATACATCGCGCGCGCTGCGACAGTTGGGGCATATGGTGGATGAGGCAAGTACCTTTGAAAGGGCACAGAGCCTGCTTCGGCGTAAATCTCATTATGACGTGGTTCTGACGGACATACATCTGGACAACGGGCATTCCGGCTGGCGGCTTGTCGATCAGTGTTTGAAAACCCATGCCTTGACCCGCGTTATCGTCACCTCCGGCCGGCTGTCGCGGGAACAGTTGGTTGCCGAGAAATACGGAGACCGTGTTGTCTGCATTCCCAAGCCGCTGACAGCCGAAATTCTTGACAACCTGCTGCGCGATTCGGTTCCCGCGCAATGACGCGATTGCAGAAGGTTTGCCGATGTCTGATCTGATCCCGGACGATTTTGCGGCGCTTATCTTTGACTGTGATGGCACTTTGGCCAACACGGCCCCCCTGCATTACCAATCAATGGCCGGCGCACTGCGCAATCAGGGGTATTCCATTTCTCGCGAATGGTATGATGCCCGGGTCGGGCTCTCCCGGCAGGATTTATTCCGGGATTATGAGGCCTGTTTCAAAGTTTCCGTTGACATAGCGGCTGCCAGCCGCCGCAGTCAGGAAATATTTGCCGAACTTGCACATCAGGCCAAACCGATTGACCGGATTCTTGCGATCGCCCGGAAACATGCGGGCACAGTCCCCATGGCCGTGGCCTCGGGTGGCGACAGGGATCTTGTTCATGCAACCCTTGCCGCCATTGGTGCGCGCGATCTGTTTGATCAGGTCGTCACTGTCAGTGACGTTTTCCAGGGGAAGCCGGCACCAGACCTGTTTCTGGAGGCCGCAAAACGTTTGCGGGTCAGGCCGGCAGAATGCCTGGTTTTCGAGGATTCGGATGAAGGGCTCGAGGCCGCCCGACGCGCCTCAATGAAGGCTGTTGATGTCCGTATGGGCAACATTGCCGGCTAGCTGCCCTGTAACCGGTTTTGACGGGTAGAGAATATCCTGAAGCCATGCCAGCGTCATGTGAATGCCTTGCTCTACCGTAGTGCTTGGCACAAACCCGATATCCTGTTTCATTCTGGTTATATCGGCCCTGTTATGGCGAACTTCTCCGGGCAGGGGTTTGTAATGTTCTATTCGTACGGAGTTGTTTTTGCCCAGAGACTGGAAAATCCGCACAAGATCCAGAACCGACGTGGCCGTTCCTGTCCCCAGTTGATATGTGCCGCGAATATCTTTCTGGATAACCCGTAAAACCGCCTCTGAAACATCATCAACATACATGTAGTCGCGGGTTTGCTTGCCATCACCGAAAACCTGTAGCCGGCCGTCAGTCAGATAAGATTTACAGAATCTCGTGATAACACTGTCCTGGCGAAGCGAATGCGGGCCGTAAACATTTGAAAACCGAAGGCTTGCCGTATTCATGCCATAAGACCCTGTATAGGCAGAAAGCAGCCCTTCAACCGCCAGCTTTGATGCACCATAGGGCGAAAGCGGTTTTGCCGGCAGGTTTTCGTGAATTGCTCCGGTTTGGTTGCCCAGAATAGCCCCGCCGGAAGAGGCGAAAATCACTTTGGTATCGGGCGTATTAAGGCGCAGGAATTCCAGCAACGCGTTTGTTTTGACGACATTGTTCAAAAAACATCGCTGCGGGTCGGCGATAGAGCCCTGAACCGTTGAATAGGCCGCCAGGTGAATCAGGATATCGGCGCTTCGGTACAGATCCATGATCCTGTCATCCGAGAAACAGCTTACGTAAGCCTCGTCAAAAGCGGCCTTTTCGGCCACGTCGGCGCCTTCAAACCAGTCTATCGACGTCAAATGAACATCTGGGCAGTTTTGACGCAAATAGCGGGCCAGATTCTGGCCAATAAACCCCATACCACCTGTTACAACAATCCGCATCCTGGCATCAGACCTTTTTCTTGAACCCGACAAGACGCCTTACCTTTTGACACCCTGTCAGCCTGTATTCACGCAACCCGTTTTGCCGTGTTCCTGACCATTAATCGACCCGCGTATTCTTCTTTTCCGCGAGGGCGTTGCCAAACAAACACTCAAAGGCTTCCAGACCACTATGGATAACAACCTCTGGTAGATATACAGATAACTGTTTCGCACCCGGCATATGGGCGGTTTCCCACCTAAAAGCCCGCCGCCAAACCATGAATCTGCGAATATCTGGCAAAATGAATCCTCTTAACAGAGAATCGCCCCGCTATTCCGCCGCCACCTGAACCGTTTGCAAACGTGCCACTCTGCGGCTGGGAAGGCGCAACAGCTCTGCGGCCGTCAGATACATGATATACATATCCAGGCCCAGATTTGCGTTGCGGTGATAAATCATGTCCAGCGTCGCCTTGCGCGGAATACATCTGCGCCGATACACCTTGTCGGTTTCTTCCGCTGTCCGACAGGCTGCCAGAATCTGTTCTTCGTGATTGTGATAAACCACTGTTGCCAGCCCCGTTATACCGGGACGGCCACGCAAGATCTTGCCGTAAAGACCGGGAAAAGCCTCGACATACACCCGTTCAGGCGGACGCGGGCCGACAAAGCTCATATCACCCTTCAAAACATTGAAAACCTGGGGAAATTCATCAATTCTCGTGCGTCTCAATACCCGGCCAAGCGGGGTAATGCGGTGATGCTTGTGCCCGCCGGATACACCCGTATTTTCACCCGGTTCCGCGCAACGCATTGTGCGAATTTTATAGAGCATGAATGGTCGGTCAACAGATTTCATGCGCTCGGACACATACAAAAACGGTTTGCGTCCTTCCTGCAGGCGCATGATCAGCCAAACAACCGCGAGTGTTGGCACAATTGGCACCAGCAGCACCAGGGCAAAAACGATATCGAAAATGCGTTTGCTGTTCACGGCGTCCCTGACTTTGTTACTCTACTGTTTTACTCGTTTCTGTATTCTGCGGATCATCTGATTTACCGTCATTGCACTATCCCGCTCAAACGTCATAATGGATTTGAAGAAATTTTCAAATGTATCAATAGGCTAAAACCTGCTCGTTGCAGAAATGCGCCTATTGGCCATGCGGCAAGTGGCCGGATTCATACGCGCCGCTGGGTACATGCGCCCCACACAGCTCTTGAAAAACGAACGCCGGGCAAGGCATCCTTTGTCAGCCGTGAAATGATGAAAGCGGCATGAAAACCAACCCGGATACACCTTGGGCCCAAGACCGGTTAATTCTGCGCCTGGCTCATCTGCGCCTGGCTCAGCCGCCAAACTGTTCGGGAAACTGGGACCACTTCAGTAAAACAACGACGCGGCGCGGCTGTCTGCCCTGCTGCGTCGTTATCAGGCTTGTCCAAATTTAATAGCGGTAGTGGTCCGGTTTGTAGGGCCCGTTCACCGGAACACCAATATAATCAGCCTGTTCCTTGCTAAGCTCGGAAAGCTTCACGCCAATCCGGTCCAGATGCAGGCGGGCAACTTTTTCATCCAGATGCTTGGGCAGGATATAGACGTCGTTCTTGTATTCATCACCTTTGGTCCACAGTTCGATCTGCGCCAGCGTCTGGTTGGTAAAGGACGCCGACATCACGAAACTGGGGTGCCCCGTGGCGTTGCCAAGGTTCAGCAGACGGCCCTCGGACAGCAGGATGATGCGATTGCCGGAGGGCATCTCGATCATATCTACCTGATCCTTGATGTTGGTCCATTTGTGGTTTTTCAGCGCGGCAACCTGGATTTCGTTGTCAAAGTGGCCGATGTTGCCGACAATCGCCATGTCCTTCATCGCCCGCATATGCTCGATGCGGATCACGTCCTTGTTGCCGGTGGTGGTGACAAAGATGTCGGCGCTGTCGACCACATCTTCCAGGCGCACCACCTCGAACCCGTCCATCGCGGCCTGAAGCGCGCAGATCGGGTCAACTTCGGTCACTTTCACGCGGGCACCGGCGCCGGCCAGCGACGCGGCCGAGCCTTTGCCAACATCGCCATAACCACACACCACGGCCACCTTGCCGGCCATCATGGTATCGGTGGCGCGGCGGATGCCGTCAACCAGGCTTTCCTTGCAGCCATATTTGTTATCGAATTTCGACTTGGTCACGCTGTCATTCACATTGATCGCCGGAAAGGGCAACTGGCCCTGTTTCACCAGCTCATACAGGCGGTGAACACCGGTTGTGGTTTCCTCGGAAACACCCTTGATCGCGTCACGCTGGGCAGTAAACCAGCCGGGGCTTTCCTTCAGGCGCTTTCTGATCTGGGCGAACAGGGCAACCTCTTCATCCGATGTCGGGGTTTCGATCAGGCCGGTTTCGCCGTTTTCGACACGCGCACCCAGCAGAATATACATGGTCGCATCACCACCATCATCCAGGATCATGTTGCAGGTGCCTTCCTTGAACTGAAAGATACGGTCGGCGTAGTCCCAATACTCCTCCAGGCTTTCTCCCTTTAGGGCAAACACCGGAACACCCGCCGCCGCGATGACCGCTGCCGCGTGGTCTTGCGTCGAGAAAATATTACAGGACGCCCAGCGCACATCGGCCCCCAGCGCCACCAGCGTTTCAATCAGAACCGCCGTCTGAATGGTCATGTGCAGGCTGCCGGCAATTCGCGCGCCTTTCAGGGGCTTGCTGTCACCATATTCCTTGCGCAGCGCCATCAGGCCCGGCATCTCGGTTTCGGCGATATCCAGTTCCTTGCGGCCGTAGTCGGCAAGATTGATGTCTTTTACGATATAGTCCTTGGCCATGGCCACGGCTCCTTTTTGGGTTCGGGTCCGTGGCCAATTAACACTGTGCAATCTTTGCGGCAACCGGTTATCGGTTTTCAGCTTGGGGTTCCCTTTGGCATCTCGCTGGCCGGTACCGTGAACCAGTCCGTTCCCGATGCGACGGCGCAAGTCACACCATCCGGGCGGGTCACCAATACGGTCCATGTTCCCTTTTCGGAAGAAGACCAGATTTCAAACAGGTTGCCGGCCTGCAATCCGCCGGCGGTAAAGGCCTCGTCATAACGGTTTTTCAGCTGATCGGCAAAAAGCTTGTGCGGGCCGCAGGGGGGTGGTTTGGCCAGTGCAGGTGGCGCCTGCCCGACCATCCCGAACAACAGCGCTGCGGTCAAGATACGTTTGAACATTGTGTGCTCCTTTCGATTCCCGAGCATGTTTCTGATGTTGCGGACTAAACTCTCCCGCGTGTCATCCAGAGATCGGTACGAATCCGGGTTGCGGCAACCAACGGTTCGACACTTCCGCGGCACCCCGGCTCACAAAACCGCCCGCGCGATGCTATGGAAAAGCCGGGCCTGTGGTGGTATTGGCTTACAAAATCAGACATTTCTGCTCTTTGGCAGTCATCAATCGAATTTGAAGGAGGCACCAACGTGGCGACACCTCGGGCATGGCAACGGATGCTTTCCGGTCGCAGGCTGGACCTGCTGGATCCGACTCCGGTCGATATCGAGATCGAGGATATCGCGCACGGGCTGGCCTTTGTCGCCCGCTGGAATGGCCAGACAATCGGCGATTATGCCTATTCGGTTGCCGAACACTCCCTGCTGGTCGAAGAGCTATACGCCCGCCTGCAATACCATGCGCCGGCAAAATGGCGGCTGGCCGCCTTGCTGCATGATGCGCCGGAATATGTGATCGGGGATATGATTTCGCCGGTCAAGGCGGCTGTTGGACCGGGCTACAAGGCCATGGATGAACGTCTGACCGCAGCCATCCATATCCGCTTTGGTCTGCCTGCCGAAATTCCGGCTTCGGTCAAGAAAAAGATCAAGAAGGCGGACCGGATCAGCGCCTGGCTGGAAGCCACGCAGATTGCCGGTTTTTCCGCGCAAGAGGCAGACAAGCTGTTTGGCAAGCCCGACCCCAAGGTCATTGACGGGCTGCGCATCCATCTGCGACCGCCTCTCGCGGTCCGGCAGGATTTCACAGCCCGTCACCGGGATTTGCTGGACAAGATGTAATTCACCAGCGCGAATGGGACGATTTCAGCCAGCGGCGGTAGTATTCCGTATTCTCCTGCTCGGCCTTCAGTCTGGCGCGGCGGCGTTTTTCGGCATTGTCATGCCGGCCCTCGGTGCGGCTGGCGATCCGCAGTGCATCTGATATAATAGATAACATATTGTTTCCTTTCGCATCCTTTGATGCTCTCAATTTAACGCTGTTGCACTGCACCGTCGAATCTGTAAGATTTCCAATATGTAAGTTCAACTAGCAAAGGCTATCCATGGACTGGCGCCAGATACCCTCCCTGTCGGCCCTGCGTGCGTTCGAGGCCACCGCACGGCTAAACAGTTTCAGCGCCGCAGGGCGGGAACTGAATGTCACCCATGCCGCCATTGCCCAGCATGTGCGCGGGCTGGAAGATTTCTTTGCCCAAGGCCTGATTTTCCGGCAGGGGCGCAAGATGGAACTGACCCCCGCCGGCCAGCGCCTTGCCACATCCCTGAACGAAGGGTTCCTGACCATTCAGGCCGGCGTAAATGACCTGAAAGCCGAAACCGAAGACCGCCCGCTGAAAATCGCCCTGACCCCGACCTTTGCCGAAAGCTGGCTGATGCCGCGTCTTGGCGATTTCTGGGCCGATCATCCCGAAATCGAACTGGCCCTGCTGCCCGGTCGCAAACTGGTTGATCTGCGCCGTGATGGCGTGGATCTTGCGATCCGCTATGGCAGCGGGGTTTGGGCCGGGTATCAAAGCGAATATCTGGCCTCGGCGCAATTCATCGTGGTTGCGTCAAAGGACTATATCGGCGATCGAAATATCCGCAGCCTTGATGACCTGAAAGACGCCAAATGGCTGATCGAATCCGACCGGCGGGAAATGATGCTGTGGGCCGCAGAGCACGATTTTGACCTGGAAAATCTGGACACGACCGAATTCCCGACCGCGACGCTGGTGCATCTGGCTGCCAGATCCGGTTACGGGGTTGCGATACTGACCAGGGCGGTTGTCGAACATGATCTGGAAAATGACCGGCTGGTGAGTTTGTTCAGCGCCAAATCCGGCTCGCTCGGCTATTACCTGGTCACCCGAAAAGAGGCGATACCGGACAAACTGTCGGTGTTTATCAAATGGCTGAAGTGCTGTAAGTAGGCGCCATGATAATCCGTCCCGCCACCCCCGATGACGCCGCCGAGATGGCCGTGCTGTTGAACGAAATCATCCGCATTGGCGGCACAACCGCCTTTCAGAAAGAATGGACGAGCGAGGCGATGCAGGAGTTTATCCGCAAACTGCAAACCACCGGCTGTATCCATATCGCGCGGGATGAAGAAACGGATACGCTACTGGGCTATCAATCGCTTGAGGCCTATCCAGATCTGCCCAAAACCCTTGGCATCATCGCCACCTTTGCCAAGGTCGGCAACACCACCCGCGGTATCGGCACTGCCCTGTTCGCCGCCACGCGCCAGGCCGCGCCCGCGCTGGGCTTTACCGAGATAGACGCCACCATCCGCGCCGACAATACCGGCGGGTTGGCCTATTATTCCAAGATGGGCTTTGTGGATCACTCGGTCGCCAAAGCGGTGCCGCTGGACGATGGCACACTGGTTAACCGGATCAGTAAGCGGTTCGCGCTCTGACCTGACCAGCGTATGTATAAAACCCATACGAAAACCATACGTTTTCCATATGCGGATTTTTTTGGGAAATCACGGCGTCAAGCCGCAGGTGTTTCCGGCAGACACGGCAGGATTCGACCACACTGGCGGCCCGGCAATCCAGCCATCAAACGACCCGTTTATGAAAACCAGCGCCAAGCCGTTCGGCCATTGCACCACCTCACATCCGCCGGCGGTTTTGCGGGAAGAGGCCGCGCTTGCCGCCAGCCGGTCAATCGCCTTTTCCACACCTGCCTGTGCGCGGCCAAAGCTGATTTCCAGGCCACCGCTATCGGCAATCTTCAGCCCGCCGGAATAGGGCATGATCCGCTGCGGCACGGGTTTCGTTTCGGCCTGCGGTGAAACACAGCCCGACAGGGCAACAGCAATTGCAAAAACGGCGCGTTTCACCGCGGGCTGCGCTTGGCCAGAATGCGTTGCAGAGTGCGCCGGTGCATGTTCAGGCGCCGCGCGGTTTCGCTGACGTTTCGATCGCACAGTTCATACACCCGCTGGATATGCTCCCAGCGCACGCGGTCAGCGCTCATCGGGTTTTCCGGTGGCGGCGGCAGTTCATCCGGCTTGGCCAGCAAGGCTGCGGTGATATCATTCGCGTCCGCCGGCTTTGAGAGATAATCGGTGGCACCGATCTTGACCGCCGCAACCGCAGTGGCAATGGCGCCATAGCCTGTCAGAACAACGATGCGTGCGTCCGGGCGCTTTTCGCGCAGCAATTCGACAACATCCAGCCCGTTGCCATCTTCCAGACGCAGATCAATGACTGCATAGGCGGCTGGCCGCGCTGTCGCAATTGCCTTGCCCGCCGCAACCGAAGTGGCGGTTTCCGGCTCAAACCCGCGTTTTTCCATGGCCCTTGCCAACCGGCGCAGAAAGGGTTCGTCGTCATCAACCAGCAGAAGAGATTTGTCTTCTCCGATTTCCAGCTTTTTGCTGTCGGCCATCTGCGCGCTCCATCTGCGGTCCTGTTGCCTGAACCGTTCTAAAGCGTTGTGGCAGCCGGGTCAATTTCTCATGCCGGCGTCATTCTGCGGCCTTCGTGAAACATTCCACACTATCGGCCATTTGTTCGGGCGTGACATTGCGGTCATAAAACTCGACAAACCCGTCTTTCGGAAACATCAGATAGGTATAGGTCGAGTGATCCATAAGGTAATATTCCGGATCACCATCCTCCTGTTTTTTATAGTAGGTATGGTAGGCCTTTGAGGCGGCTTTGACCTGCTCGGGTGTTCCGGTGAGACCCAGCATTCTGGGGTGCAGAATATCGGTAAAATCGCGCAGGGCTTCGGGCGTGTCCCTTGCCGGGTCAATCGAGATGAAAACGGGTTTCACCATTATTCCCCTGTCTTCCAGCAATGTCACGGCCTCGGCGTTGCGGGCATTGTCGAGCGGGCAGACATCCGGGCAGAATGTATAGCCAAAATAAATCAGCGTCGGGCCGGTAATAACATCCTTGTCCGTTACCGTTTTTCCATTTTCATCCACCAGAGTAAACGGTCCGCCGATCGCACCGGCACCGCCAGCTATCTTTGACGTTCGGCAGGCGGCAAATTTATCGACGGGTTTATTGAAATATGTTGCATAGGTCAGCCCACCCAGCAAACCGGCCACAACGATTATGGCACCTGCCGCAAGCCCTTTTGACATGTTTTTCTCCACCGGTTTCAACCATTACATTCATCACTGTTTTTCTTCTGATTCACAATCGGATAGGATGCCGCATGGACAGAAAGGTGACCCGGATTCCATGGCAGACACGACAGATTTACTGTTAAAGCAAACCGCCCAGGGTGATTTTATCCGCCTGCGCACGTTTATCACGCTGCGATGGGTGGCGATTATCGGCCAGATTGCAGCGCTTTCCTTTTCCGTCCTGTATTTTGACCTGAAGCTTGAGCTTGGCCTGTGCTTTCTGGCCATTGGCGCATCCATTATCGTCAATCTTGTCTTGATGACCGTTTATCCGGAAACAAAACGGCTGACCGATGTCGAGGCCGCACAACTGCTGCTTTTCGATATTTCACAACTTGCCTTTCTGGTTTTTCTGACAGGTGGGCTGAACAACCCCTTTGCCCTGCTGATACTGGCGCCGATCACCATTGCGGCATCTGTTCTGAACCTGCGGGAAACCATCATCATCGGCTTTGTGGCCATTGTTCTGATCACACTTATCACCTATTTCCATGTGCCGCTTCGCACCGAGCAGGGCGCGGTTCTGCGCCTGCCACCGATATTTGTTTTCGGGTTCTGGCTGGCCATTGTGATCGGTGCGGTGTTTCTCGGGTTTTACGCGCGACGCGTTACCAACGAGATCCGGTCAATGTCACGCGCTTTGCTTGCCACGCAGATGGCATTGGCGCGGGAACAGAAACTGACCGACCTGGGTGGCGTTGTGGCTGCGGCAGCGCATGAGCTGGGAACGCCACTGGCCACGATCAAGCTGGCCAGTTCCGAGCTGATCGAAGATCTGGAAGGCCATGAGAATCTGAAAGATGATGCCATTCTCATTCGCGATCAGGCCGACAGGTGCCGCGATATTCTGCGGTCCATGGGGCAGGCCGGCAACGATGATCTGCATATGAAATATGCGCCGATATCAGCCGTACTGGAAGAAGCGGCCGAGCCTCACATGGACCGGGGCAAACAGCTGACCATCAACCTGAAACCGGCCACGAACACATCCGGGCAAGAGCCGGAACTGCGGCGCGCGCCCGAGATCATTCATGGCCTGCGCACCCTGATCCAGAATGCCGTCGATTTTTCAGCGTCGAATGTCTGGATCGAGGCGCGTTGGTCGGATGATACCATCTCGGTCAAGATAACAGATGACGGTGAGGGCTTTCCGCCACATCTGCTGGGCCGGATCGGTGACCCGTTCATGCGGCACCGAAAACCCCCAACAGAAACCGTGCAGCGCCCGGAATACGAGGGGATGGGTCTGGGCCTGTTCATTGCCAAGACCCTGTTGGAACGCTCCGGCGCCGAGTTGAATTTCGCCAATTGCTCGGATCCGTTTCTGAGCGCCGAGGAGCGGCCGGAAAAATGTGGGGCTGTTGTCGTGGTCTCATGGCCGCGCAACAGAATCACCGTGAGCGAAAAAGACCGGCGTCATGCGCTGGGCCGAAACAAGCCGGTGCAGGTCTGACCCTGCCTCCGGACACCGGCACAAGCCGCGCATGTTTTCCCAAAATGATTATTCTTCGGCTTGGTTAATCCGCCATTAACCATTGTTTTCCAGAATGTCCCATGGGGTCAGACGTGGTATTCTGGAAGGGAAACATGCAATCATTCACTCCGACGGCTTGGCTTTTCATGATTACGGTATCGTTCATGATTGCGGTGGTTTCCTTATGGCTTCTCTCCCTTTGGAGCAGACAGAAAATCCGTCCGGCGGGGATTCCCGCAGAGGAGACGGCGGTTTTTCTGTTTGACGATACAGAACTGATTGACGTTACACCCGTTGCTCAGCGTCTTTTGGATAACGGACCCGACTGTATCGATGACTGGAACCGGTTTCTCGCCATTTTTTTACCGCGTTTTCCAAACCTTCAGAAGGTGCTGGGGCAAGCCGGCGGCGTAGATTCCAGCATTCTTGCCGCAGGCGATTCAGCGGATCATACCCGGCTTGAAGTGCGGCGATGGCGTGGCCTGACGCGAATTTCGCTGCTCCCCGAGCGGCAGGGCAATCAGGAAGAGACCCTTGATCAGGTCAGCCTTGCGGCGCTGGAAAATGAACTGTGCGTCCTCAGGCAGACAGCCGAACAAGCGCCCTTTCCTGCCTGGAAGGTCGATGATTCGGGCCAGATTGTCTGGGCAAACAGGGCCTATCTGACCTTGCTGGAAAGGCTGTACCCTACGGATGATTCTACCAGAGCCTGGCCGCCGCGCCTGCTTTTCCCACCGGCAAATCTCATGTCAGAGGCGGTCGACAACCGCGCGCGGCGCTACGCGATCAAGGCGCCACAACTGAAAGAGGGCCGGCTGTGGTTTGAATGCTATTCCAAACGCGTGAAAGGCGGCATTCTGCAATTTGCGACAGAGGCAGATTCGATCGTGCGGGCAGAAACGTCGCTGAGGAATTTCATCCAGACACTTTCTCTGACATTCGCCCATTTGCCAACCGGTCTGGCCATATTCGACCGTAAGCGGCAACTGACCCTGTTCAACCCTGCCCTGACAGATCTGCTTTCACTGCCAATTGATTTTCTGAGCTCGCGCCCGACCCTGAATGCCTTCCTGAATCTGCTGCGCGAAAAGCGCATGATACCGGAACCGAAAGACTACAAAAGCTGGTGCCTGCAAATGGAGGACCTTGAAGCCAAGGCCGAGAACGGGACTTACGAAGAAATCTGGAACCTGCCGGGAGGCCAGACCTACCGGATTGTCGGGCGCCCGCACCCGGATGGGGCAGTGGCCTTTTTGTTTGAGGATATCAGCGCCGAGATGTCGCTGACCCGACGCTTCCGGTCGCAGCTTGAAATCGGTCAGGCGGTTGTTGACAGTTTCAACGAAGCTGTTGCCGTGTTTTCGACTGCAGGCGTTTTGATATATTCCAACACGGCCTATGCCGAACTGTGGGGGGTCGATCCGGAATCCGTATTTGGGGAAATGACATTCAGCGATGCCGTCGGGCATTGGAAAGCCCTGTGCGACCCAAGCCCGGTTTGGGACGCCGCACAACAATTCCTCGGTCGATACAGTGATCGTGTTGCCATGGGGAAAACCGTTCGGATGAAGGACGGCCGCTGCCTTGCCTGCCGGCTGGCTCCCCTGCCGGGCGGAGCATCCCTGATCGGGTTTTCAGATGCTGTCGCCGCGCAGCCCACAGATCTGCAAGGGCAAAAAGAGGGGGCCCTGCCTGTCAAAAGCTGATCCGTCTTGCGAACGCCGCGAACTGCGCTAAGGTCGCCCCATGTCGGGGCCACATTTGACACTTACCCTCAACAGTGAGGAGGATACCGCTCGGCTGGGCCAACGGATGGCGCAGCTGCTAAAGCCGGGTGATGTCTTGCTGTTGCAAGGTCCGGTCGGGGCCGGAAAAACCTTCTTCGCCCGCAGCCTGATTCTATCGCTTCTGAGCAAACCGGAAGACGTCCCATCTCCGACATTTACACTTGTACAAACCTATGAGGCACCAGCGTTTGAAATCTGGCATTGTGACCTCTACCGCCTGACCTGCCCGGAGGAAGTGCTTGAACTGGGCCTTGAGAATGCAATGGATAGTGCGGTTTGTCTTATTGAATGGCCCGAACGTCTGGGCGGGTTCACGCCGGACAAGGCACTGACCCTGACGTTTGAAACGGGCGATGGCGAAAACTGCCGGAATGTAACCCTTTCATCGACGGATCCGCGCTGGAATACCCGAGTCGAGACTGTGCATGACCTGTCGTAGCGCGCAGATCAGGGCCTTTCTTGCAGATGCCGGCTGGGAAACCGCCAAACGAACCGCCTTTGCCGGCGATGCGTCAAACCGGCGATACGAACGCCTGCTGCGTACCCGCGATGGCGCGCGGGCTTTCCTTATGGACGCCGCACCGTCGAGCGGAGAGAATGTGGATGCGTTTGTGCGCATTGCCAAACACCTGCAAGCCATCGGGCTCAGCCCGCCGACCATTCTGGCACAGGACATCCGGCATGGTCTTTTACTGCTGGAGGATTTGGGGGATGCACTGTTTGCAGCCGAGATCAGGAAAACGCCTTCCCGGGAAAAGGAATTGTATTTGGCGGCGGTGGGTGTGCTTGCCGAAGTTCACAAACATGCGGCACCAACATGGATACCAGCCTATACGCCAGACGTCATGGCCCGCTGCATTGCCCCGGTGTTTGATTGGTACCTTGCTGAAAGCTCTGGCGCCATTTCACAGGAAAAAGAAGCGTGTACCGCAGAGCTAGAGACTGTTTTGCAAAACTCGCCCGTGACAAACCCGGTTCTGGTGCTGCGCGATTATCATGCCGAAAACCTTTTGTGGCTGCCCGATCGCCACGGAGTCAAGCGCGTCGGGATTCTGGATTTTCAGGATGCTGTGCGCGGTCACCCGGTTTATGATCTGGTTTCCCTGCTGGAAGATGCGCGCCGCGATGTTGGCGAACCTACCCGCAGCGCCGCGATCCGCAGATTTGCCGCGTTGACGGGCCAGAAGGAGGCCGACATTCTGAAAGAAATGGCGGCACAGGGGGCACAGCGAAATCTGCGTATTCTGGGGGTATTTGCACGCCTCTGTATCAAATCGGGGCGGCCGGCCTATGTCGGGCTTTTGCCGCGGGTCTGGCACCATCTGATGCGTGATCTGTCGCATCCGGCACTGGCCGATCTTCGGCAAATTGTCATGCGCACCCTGCCCGCACCGACACCAGAAACCATAAAAAGATTGAAAGCACGATGCCCAGAACACCGAAATCCCTGATGTTGTTCGCTGCCGGTTTCGGGACACGCATGGGTGACCTGACAAAAACCAGGCCAAAGCCGCTTGTCCCGGTTGGCGGGCGTCCGCTGGTCGATTACGCCCTGGATGTTGCCGCCGGGGCAGGTGTTTCGCAAATTGTGGCCAATACCCATTACCTTGCCGATCAGGTCGCGGACCACCTTGCGCCAAAAGGAGTGCTGATTGCGCATGAGGCGCCCGACGTGCTGGAAACCGGCGGCGGATTGCGGCATGCTCTTCCTCTTTTGCAAGCTGATCCGGTTTTTACCCTGAACTCTGATGCGGTCTGGCTGGGCCGGAACCCTTTGACAGCACTGGCTGGCGCATGGAACCCTGAAACCATGGATGCGTTGTTGTTGCTGACGCCTACGGATACTGCCGTGGCACACAAGGGCACCGGTGATTTTGAGCTGAACCGGGAGGGCAGGATCAGGCGGGGGCAGACATATACCTATACCGGCGCCCAGATAATCCGAACAAACGGGCTGGCGGCAATTCCGGAAAAGGTGTTTTCGCTCAACCTGCTGTGGGACATGATGATTGGCAGAGGGCGCTTATACGGGCTGGTCTATAACGGCACATGGTGTGATGTCGGCACGGCTGCGGCTATAAAAACCGCAGAGAATTTGCTGTTGGAGAATCGGGATGCTTGACCCCGGAATATATGGTGTTGCACCCGGAATCGACTTTCCCCAAGCCGTTATTCAGGGACTGTTACAGCGCAACTCGGGGAAAAGCCCGGACAATTTGGCGCGCATGCATGTTTTTGTCAATACGCGCAGAATGCAGCGGCGCCTGCGTGAAATCCTTGACCAGGGGCCGGCATGCCTGCTGCCGCGCATACAGGTTGTTTCCGATCTGGGGCAGGGTGTTTTCATGTCGGATATTACCGCCCCTGCGTCGCCATTACGGCGCCGGCTTGAACTGGCGCAACTTATCTCCCGGTTAATCGACTCTCAGCCGGATCTGGCGCCGCGCTCTGCCATATTTGACCTTGCCGACAGCCTTGCGGCCCTTCTGGACGAAATGCATGGCGAAGGTGTCGGGCCGGAGAAACTTTCGGAGCTGGATGTAGAGGATCAATCGGGCCACTGGCAGCGGGCACTGAAATTTCTGATGCTTATTCAACCGTTTTACCAACCTGACCAGAAAACTGCTCCCGACCCGGAGCTACGCCAGAGAATAGCCGTTGAACGGCAGATCGCGCTTTGGCGCAAATGCCCCCCCAGTCACCCGGTAATTGTCGCCGGCTCGACAGGGTCGCGCGGAACAACACGCCTGCTGATGGAGGCCGTGGCCAACCTGCCACAAGGTGCTGTCATATTGCCGGGGTTTGATTTTGAAATGCCTGAATCTGTCTGGGGTTCGCTGCGCGACAGCCCGGCCGCACAGGACCACCCGCAATACCGTTTTCAACACCTGATGAATGACCTGGAGATTGCACCTGGTTCGATCCGGCCGTGGATTGAAGACCTTGCTCCGGCGAACCGCGCCCGCAACAAGGTGGTTTCACTGGCGCTGCGCCCTGCCCCGATAACGGATGCGTGGATGCGCGAAGGCCCGGACCTTGAAAACCTGGAAACTGCAATGGCCAGCGTTTCCCTGCTGGAGGCGGCCTCTCCGCGGGCAGAAGCGACCGCGATCGCGTTCAAACTGCGCGAATGCGCCGAAACCGGCAGGGTTGCCGCGCTCATATCGCCCGACCGGCAACTGACGCGGCAGGTATCCGCAGCGCTTGACCGCTGGGGAATCGAGGCCGATGACAGTGCCGGGCTGCCTTTGGCCCTGTCACCACCCGGACGGTTCTTGCGCCATGTTTCGTCTCTGTTCGGGCAGAAACTGACGTCCGAGGCACTGTTGGTGCTGCTCAAGCACCCGCTGACAAATACCGGCAGTGGGGATCGTGGGTTACATTTGCTCTGGACGCGCGAACTGGAGTTGTTCTTGCGCCGCCATGGTCCGCCGTTTCCGACAAAACAATCTTTGCTGAAGTGGGCACGACAGAGAAACGATGACGACGGGCGCATCCCGTGGGCGACTTGGCTGGGTGATTTGTTTGCCGGGCTTGAGGGCCTGTCGCAACGCAGGCTGGGCACACATGTCGAGCACCTCATGCAACTGGCCGAAGCCCTGGCGGCAGGGCCGGCAGCAAAAGGCGCCGGGGAGCTTTGGGAAAAGCCGGCCGGGATTGAAGCCCGCAAATGCATGGACGCCTTACAAGACGAAGCGGTTTACGGCGGGGCCCTTTCGACGGGTGATTTCAATGCCCTTTTGTCCTACGTTCTGAACAAGGGCGAGGTGCGTGACCCGACGCGGCCCCATCCCGGCATCATGATCTGGGGCACACTGGAAGCCCGCAATCAGAGCGCTGATCTGATGATCCTCGGCGGCCTGAACGAAGGGGTCTGGCCAGAAATTCCTGCGCCCGATCCATGGCTGAATCGTGACATGCGCAAACAGGCTGGTCTGTTACTGCCCGACCGGCGCATTGGTCTTTCTGCGCATGATTTCCAGCAGGCCATTGCCGGGCAAGAGGTGCTTTTGACCCGTGCCATTCGTGACAACGAGTCGGAAACGGTGCCCTCGCGCTGGTTGAATCGATTGACGAACCTGTTGGATGGGTTGGAAAGCAACGGCGGGCGTCTTGCGTTGAAAGAAATGCGCAAGCGCGGCAATGCAATCTTGGCCGATGCAGGGAAACTGGAAGATTTCGAGCCTGTTCCTGCCGCATTTCGCCCTTCGCCCTGCCCACCCGTAGCCGCGCGACCCAAGAAACTGTCCGTGACACGGATCAAGACGCTGATCCGGGATCCTTACGCTATCTATGCGGAATATGTTCTGAAACTGCGCCCGCTTGAGCCCCTGCGACAAGAGCCGGACGCACCTTTGCGCGGGACGGTTTTACACAAAATTCTGGAACTGTTCATTGCCGGCAGGAAAGAGGAAACCCGGACCGAAGCCAAAGCCCGTTTGATGCAGATCGCGGATCAGGTGCTGGAGGCGGAGGCGCCCTGGCCAACCGCGCGCCGTATCTGGCGCGCAAAGCTGGCCCGCGTCAGCGACAGTTTTCTTGCTGGTGAAGAAGCCCGTTCTGCCAAGGCACGCAATATCGGTCTGGAAGAATCCGGGGCATGCCGGATCGACTCGCTCGGGTTTACCCTGACCGCCAAGGCCGACAGGTTTGACCGCGCTGATGATGGGCGGGTTTTCATCTATGACTACAAAACCGGAAATCCGCCCTCTGCCAAGGAACAGAAGCATTTCGACAAGCAGTTGCTCTTGACCGCCGCCATGGTGGAAAAGGGCGGGTTTGCGCTGCTTGGCAAATCGCCTGTGGCAGAGGCGGTCTATATCGGGCTGGGCTCAAACCCCAAGGATGTACCCGCGCCGCTGGCGGATTGTGACAGCACGACTGTCTGGCAGGGCCTGGAGAAACTGATTGGCCGTTATCTGACGCCCACGCAGGGTTATACATCAAGCCGCGCCATGCAAAGCATGCGTTACGGGGCCGAATATCAGCACCTGGCGCGTTTTGGAGAGTGGGATCTGTCGGCAGAACCTGTGCCGGAGAAATTGAAATGAGCCGCAGGGACAGCGCATCAGAGCGTCAGGCGCAAGCCTCGGATCCGCGGTTCTCCGTCTGGCTGTCGGCAAATGCCGGATCCGGGAAAACCAAGGTGCTGACGGATCGCGTGGCGCGTCTATTGCTGGATGGTGTGGCGCCGCTGCATATTCTTTGCCTGACCTATACGAAGGCCGCCGCCAGCGAGATGCAGAACCGGCTGTTTCAGCGGCTGGGGGAGTGGGCCATGATGGCCGATGACGCGCTGCGGACCGCCCTGATCGATCTGGGTGCGGAAGGGCCGATTGACGCGGATATTCTGCGCCGTGCCCGCAGGCTGTTTGCCAAGGCAATCGAAACACCGGGCGGGTTGAAGATACAGACCATCCATTCATTCTGCGCCTCACTGTTGCGCCGGTTTCCCTTGGAGGCAGGCGTGTCACCGCAGTTCAAGGAAATGGACGACCGTGCCGCAAAACTTCTGCGCTCGGAAGTGGTGGAGGAAATGGCCGACGGACCACAAGTGGCGCTGATCGACGGGCTGGCACGATTCTATACCGGAGAAGATCTGGACGGTTTGACCAAAGAGGTTGCCCGGCATCGTGAGGCGTTTTCCGACCGAACGGACCAGAAAACCGTCTGGTCCTGGTTCGGGCTGGCGCCGCAAACAGATGAGAACAGCGTGCTCCGGCAAGCTTTTTGTGGGGACGAGGGGGGTTTGCTGAAAGCACTTGTTCCCATGCTGCTTGCCGGCTTGACCAATGATATAAAGGCGGGGAAGAAACTGCTGGCCATTGATCCCGATCATATCGGTTTGCCGGATCTGGAGATTCTGGAATCTGTCTTTCTGACCGGCAAGGGCGCCAAGGAACCCTTTACCGCAAAGATCAACGCCTTTCCAACAAAAGCCACCCAAAAAGACCTGGGCAGCCTGATAGAGCCCTTGAACGCATTCATGCAGAGAATCGAGGCGGCGCGACAGACACGATTACGTCTCTATGCTGCCAGAAAAACCCTTGCACTGCATGAATTCGCCAAGGTCTTTCTGGATGCCTACGAGGTGAAAAAACAACGGCACGGCTGGCTTGATTTCGATGATCTGATCCTGCGGGCGCGGCATCTGCTGAGTGACTCGCACGTTGCCCAATGGGTTTTGTTCCGGCTGGACGGCGGCATTGACCATATTCTGGTTGACGAGGCCCAGGATACCAGCCCGGCGCAATGGGATGTTATCCGCTATCTGGCGCAGGAGTTCACCTCGGGGCAGGGCGCACGCGCCGACATTGCCCGCACAATCTTTGTGGTCGGTGACAAAAAGCAATCAATCTATTCGTTTCAGGGGGCAGACCCGGATGGGTTTGACCGGATGGGGCAATTTTTCGGCGAACGGCTGCGTGCGGCTCGCTCTGATCTGCAAAGACAAACGCTTGAGTTTTCGTTCAGGTCGGCGGCACCCGTTCTGCAACTGGTGGACAATACCTTCAGGGCTGAGGCGCCAGAGCCTGCGGATTTTGCCACGCTGCACCGCGCCTTCAAGGCCGAACTGCCGGGCCGGGTAGATCAATGGCCATTGGTGCCAAAGGCCGAGGAAACGGAAGACCGTGAATGGTTTGATCCGGTGGACCGGATTGCTGAAAACCACCACAGCGTAAAGCTGGCGCGCCATATTGCCGAACAGATCAGCGTCATGCTTGAGAATGCCAGTATTCCGGCAGAAGCCGGCAGAACAGGCCAATACCGAATGCGCCGGGTCCGGCCGGGTGACATCCTTATTCTGGTGCAGGGACGCCAGGCCCTGTTTTCCGAGATCATCCAGGCCTGCAAGCGCGAGGGTCTGCCCATCGCCGGGGCGGATGTGCTGAAGATTGGCGCCGAGCTGGCGGTGAAGGATCTGACAGCGCTGCTCAGCTTCATGGCAACGCCAGAAGACGATCTTTCGCTGGCAACGGCGCTGCGATCACCCCTGTTCGGGTGGCGTGAGCAGGATTTGTTCGACCTGGCCCACAACCGGCCAAAAAGCCGGTATCTGTATGAGGCCCTACGCAAGCGGAGAGCGGATTACGCCGAAACGGTTGCGAAGCTGGAAACCTTCCGGGATGCCGCAGATTTTCTGCGCCCATTTGAGTTGCTGGAGTGCATTCTGACCCGGCATGGCGGCCGAAAGGCGCTGCTGGCCCGACTGGGTGCCGAGGCCGAGGACGGGATTGATGCACTTTTGGCCCAAGCGCAAAACTATGAAACGATGGATGTGCCAAGCCTTACCGGCTTTTTGACATGGCTCCATGCCGAAGAGGTTACCATCAAACGCAAGATTGACAGCGCCAGCGACCAGATACGCGTCATGACCGTGCATGGCGCCAAGGGGCTGGAATCTCCGATTGTCATTCTGCCGGACACATTGAAACCCGCCCCTACGATCAGGGACGAGCTTCTTGCTGACAAGGCCGGACGTGTCTTCTGGAAAACCGGCAGTGATACCAGTCCTGAAAAGCTTGCGCAACTTCGCGAGGCGCTCAAACAGGCCCAGGTCAGAGAACGGTCCAGATTGCTTTACGTGGCGATGACACGGGCGGAAAAATGGCTGATCGTTTGCGGGGCAGGGGATTTGCCGAAAAAAGACACGTGCTGGTATCAAACCATTGAAAAGGGCATGCGCGCGTCCGGCGCCGTAGACCACGATTTTGCCCTTGGCACCGGCCTGCGACTGGAGAGCGGCAACTGGGATAAATCGGCGGCGGAAAGCCATGATCAGGACGGCAAGGTGCCTTCGCCCTTGCCTGACTGGGCCAACAAGGACGCGGTCATACCCCCGCGGCCGGAACAAACGCTTTCGCCCTCCGGTCTGGGTGGCGCCAAGGTGCTGACCGGCGATGCCGCAGATACAGACGAAGATACTGCCAAACGGCGCGGCCGTCAGATTCACCTTTTACTGGAACATCTGCCGGACTATCCGCCGCAGGACTGGCCGCGAATTGCGGCAAGCCTGCTGTCAACCGGCGCAGATGCCGCGACGCCAGATGAAGTGGAAAATCTGTTGGCCGATGTCGATCCGGTTCTGAACAATCCTGAGCTCGCCTTTCTGTTTTCCGAAAATGTGTTGGCAGAGGTACCGGTTTCCGCAACCCTGGCCGAATTGGGAAACAGGCGTATTCACGGCACCATTGACCGACTGCTGGTTGAGAAAATGCGGGTTATGGCGGTGGATTTCAAAACAAATGCTCTGGTGCCGGATCACCCGCGCAATGTGCCGGACGGGCTATTGCGGCAAATGGGGGCCTATGGGGCCGCGCTGGCCCAGATTTTTCCCGACAGGCGGATTGATCTGGCAATTCTCTGGACACAAACCGGACAACTGATGCCGCTCTCGCACGATCTTGTGACTGCGGCATTGCAGACCACACAGCTCCCTTGACGCTCCCGTAGGCGACGCCTAGGTTCGCTGCAACAATTGACGCCAATTGCAGGAGAATTCCAATGGCAACTGTCCCGGTCACTGACCAAACCTTTGAAGCTGAAGTCTTGAAATCGGACATCCCTGTGGTTGTGGATTTCTGGGCAGAATGGTGCGGCCCCTGCAAAATGATTGGCCCGTCTCTGGAGGAAATTGCGACAGAAATGGACGGTAAGGTAAAAATTGCCAAGATGAATGTCGACGAAAACCCGAATGTGCCGGCGCAAATGGGAATACGCGGAATTCCGGCACTGTTTCTGATCAAGGACGGGCAGGTCGTTTCCAACAAGGTTGGCGCAGCCCCAAAAGCAGCCCTGGTATCATGGATCGAAGACTCCATTTAAGATCAACGGGAAACCGAAACAACCGGGGCGCTTTTTGCGCCCCTTTTGCTTGAAAACTTGTGCTTTCTGACGGCTGACGCCATATAGGCTGAAACAAGACAGATAGGGGACCAAATGGCACAGGATCAATTTCCCGGCTGGCACGGAACGACCATTATCGGGGTGCGCAAAGGTGACGAGGTTGTCATTGCCGGAGACGGGCAGGTCAGCCTTGGTCAGACCATTATCAAAGGAACCGCACGCAAGGTACGGCGTCTTTCGCCGGGCGGATATGATGTTGTTGCCGGCTTTGCCGGATCAACGGCTGATGCCTTTACCCTGCTTGAACGACTTGAGGCAAAGCTTGAGGCCACGCCAGGCAAGTTGGCGCGGGCCAGTGTCGAACTGGCCAAAGACTGGCGTACGGACAAGTACCTGCAAAAGCTTGAGGCCATGCTGATCGTGACTGACGGCAGCGAACTGCTGGTCATTACCGGCGCGGGTGATGTGCTGGAACCCGAACACAATATTGCGGCCATTGGTTCTGGTGGAAACTTCGCGCTGGCGGCAGCCCGCGGGCTGTACGACAGCAAGTTGAACGCCGAGAAGATCGCCCGGCAATCCATGCAGATTGCAGCGGATATCTGCGTTTATACAAATGGCAATCTGACGGTAGAGAAAATCAGGAAATGACCAATCTGACCCCCCGCGAAATCGTATCCGAACTCGACCGTTTCATTATTGGCCAGAAAGACGCCAAACGCGCTGTGGCCGTTGCCATGCGCAACCGCTGGCGGCGCAAGCAATTGTCCGATGATCTGCGGGATGAAGTTTACCCGAAAAACATCCTGATGATTGGCCCAACCGGCGTGGGGAAAACCGAGATCAGCCGTCGCCTGGCGAAACTCGCCCATGCGCCGTTTCTGAAGGTGGAAGCCACAAAGTTTACCGAAGTGGGCTATGTGGGGCGGGATGTAGAGCAAATTATCCGTGATCTGGTTGACAGCGCCATTGCCATGACGCGCGAACATATGCGCGAAGAGGTCAAGGCAAGTGCATGCGCGGCTGCGGAAGAACGTGTGATCGAGGCGATTGCCGGAACCGATGCGCGTGAATCTACCCGGGAAATGTTTCGCAAGAAGCTGAAATCCGGAGAGCTGGACGACACGATGATCGAGCTGGACGTGGCTGATAATTCAAACCCGATGTCAATGTTCGACATTCCGGGACAGCCGGGGCAAAGCATGGGGATGATGAACCTGGGCGATATTTTCGGCAAGGCCATGGGCGGGCGCACCACTCGGCGGCGGATGACCGTGGCAGACAGCTATGATGTGCTGATCGAAGAAGAGGCGGACAAGTTGCTGGATGATGAAACCGTCACCCGCGCTGCCCTGGTCGCCGTTCAGGAAAACGGTATCGTCTTTCTGGATGAAATCGACAAGGTTTGTGCGCGGTCTGATGCGCGGGGTGCGGATGTCAGCCGCGAAGGTGTGCAGCGCGATCTGCTGCCGCTGATCGAGGGTACGACGGTTTCCACAAAATACGGCCCGGTCAAAACGGACCATATTCTGTTTATTGCTTCTGGCGCATTTCACATTGCCAAACCGTCTGATCTGTTGCCGGAACTGCAAGGCCGTTTGCCTATCCGGGTCGAGTTGCGCGCCCTGACCGAAGAGGATTTTATCCGTATTCTGACAGAAACCGACAACGCGCTGACCTTGCAATATACCGCACTTCTGGCAACCGAAGACGTCGAGGTCGAGTTCACCGAAGACGGTATCAAGGAAATTGCCCGCATTGCCGCAGAGGTTAACCAATCGGTCGAAAACATCGGGGCGCGGCGACTGTACACGATCATCGAGCGGGTGTTCGAGGACCTGTCCTTTGTTGCGCCAGATCAGTCCGGCAGCAAGGTAAAGATTGATGCCGACTATGTTCTGGCACATCTGGGTGAACTGGCGAAATCCGCCGATCTCAGCCGCTACGTGCTCTAGCCCACCGGGCGATTACAGGTTATCAGTGGCAGATTGGTAGCCTTTGGGGTAATCGTGATATTTTATGCGCGTATCTTTGCCGCCGTTCTTGTTTCGCTGATTGCGGCCTGCACACCGCGTGGCGAGATCACCCTTGCCCCGCAGGCGGCAGATGTCGGGCGGCTCCATTCCATCTTTGTCAGCACGACACGGGCACTGGATGCGGCAGGCCGGTTCGACAGCCGGCGCAGCCCTGATCCGGTTTATGGCCGCTTTACGATTTCAGTGCCGCCAGACCACAAACCGGGCCGGATAGAATGGCCACACGGGAAGCCTGATCCGGCCCATGATTTCCTGACGGTTGATCGCAGCCTTTTTGCCTCGGAAAAGGGATTTACCCGCGCGCTTGCCGGGGCCATCCGATCAGAACCTGCGGATAATCGTGAGGTTATCATTTTTGTTCACGGTTACAACAATACCTTTGCCGAAGGGCTGTACCGAATGGCGCAACTGGCGGATGATTTTGATCTTCCGGGGATCGCTGTACATTATTCCTGGCCCAGCGCCGGCAGCCCGGTCGGCTATGGCTATGACCGGGACAGCATGCTGTTTGCCCGCGACGGGCTGGAAGATCTGTTGACGGCGGTTGAAAAGGCCGGCGCCAAACGCATTCTTCTTGTCGGGCATTCTCTGGGGGCGTTGCTTGTCATGGAAACCCTGCGCCAGACCGCGCTTGAGGGTCGGCAGGATATTCGCCGGCACCTGCGCGGTGTTGTTCTCATATCGCCGGATATAGACATAGATATTTTCAAACAGCAGGCGCGCCGGATCGGCAAGCTGCCACAGCCGTTTCTGATCTTCAGTTCCCGCAGGGACCGGGCCTTGCGGTTGTCAGCCGCCCTGACGGGTCAGAAAGAGCGGCTCGGCTCTGTCTCTGACGTAAGTGCGCTTGCAGAACTGCGTGTTACCCTGTTTGACGTCAGTGAGTTCAGCGAAGGTCTGTCCGGGCATTTCATTCCTGCAACATCGCCTGCGCTGATCAAGATACTTGCCAATGTACGTCGGCTCGATTCCGCGCTGCAAACCGGCCGGCCGGCCAGACCAGGACTGGTTCCCGGCACCATTCTGACGGTACAGAATGCAACACAGATCATTCTCTCGCCTGTGATCGGCATGGCACCCTGAACGGTGGGGTGCTTTTCGCAGGTTACCTTTGACGCCGAAGATAAACATACAGCGCCCCTTCACCCCCGTGCTTCTTGTGCGCCTGTGTTACCTGCAATACCACGCCGGAAAGCGGCGGCGCTGCCAGCCATTGCGGAACGTGGTGTTTTAGAACCCCGCGGCGTACCGGTATCGGCCCGATATCCTCGGCTGTTTTTCCCTTGCCGGTGATGACCAGAACAAGCCTTTTCTGACAGGCATGTGCCGACAGGATAAACCCGGTCAGCGCTGGATGCGCCTGCGCCAGTGTCATCCCGTGCAGGTCGATCCGTCCCTCGGGTTGCAGTTTGCCGCGAACCATCTTTCCGTATGATCTGCGGTCCATTGTAATGGGCTTCTTTCCAGGCCTGTCACTGGCCGTCGGCAGCAGATCTGCACGCACAGCACAGGTTTCCGGGCTCTTTGCCTGTATGGGTTTCTGAAAGCTCTCCGTAAGCGGCCGAGCCGGTTTGACCGGTTGTTTCTGGTCAAAGGGCTTTGGCCGTTTTTTGGGAAACAGCGGCTCTGCCTGATCGGCAACACGTTGCCAAAGCGCGGCCTCGTCCGGCCGCAATCCGCGCGTCCGGCGTTTCATCCGGCTTCGCCTTCGGGTGCCAGCGCGAAAGCCCGCTGAATCGGCAACAACACAATCATGCGCCCGGTATCCCGGATTTTCCCAGCCTGGCGCCCGGCTCCATAGCCTGTACCGAAAAATATATCGGCGCGCTGCGCACCTTTGATGGCAGACCCGGTATCCTGCGCCACCATCAGGCGATGCATCGGATCACTGCCTTCTTTTTCAAGCCAGACCGGCGCGCCCAACGGGGTAAACTTCGGGTCAACCGCAAGCGTGCGCCCGGCGGTGACAGAACGGTTCATCGCCCCGATCGGGCCGGCATCTGGCGGCACATTCGTTATTTTTCTGAAAAAGACAAAAGAGGGATTGTAGCGCAGCAGGTCTGGCCCCTCGACCGGATTGCGTTTGACCCAGTTGCGAATGACCTGCGCTGAAACCTGATGGCGGGTATAAATGCCACGCCGGATCAATTCCTGACCAACGGACCGGTAGTTCTGGCCATTCGATCCGCCATATCCGACCCGCATGATCTGCCCATTGCTGAGCCGGATGCGCCCGGACCCTTGCACCTGCAAAAAGAACACATCAACCGGATCATCAACCCAGGCCAGTTCAAGTCCGCGATCCTCCAATACGCCTGTTTCCTCGATCTCGCGCCTGGTCAGCCAGGGGGTACCATCCTGAACCTCCGGCGGTTTGCGATAGATCGGATATCGAAAACGCGGTGTTTGCTGCAGCGCACCACGCAATTCGGGTTCAAAATACCCGGTGAACAGGGCCGGCTTTTGTTCTTCGATCAGAACGGGACGAAAGAACAACTCAAAAAAGGTTTTGGCGTTTGGTCCCGTTTCGGCCATTTTGCAAATGGCTTTCCAGTCCGGATCACGGAGCGTGGGGCAGGTTTTCAGAAACGTTTCCAGCGCTGCCTGATGGTCGTCTTTCTCCCAATCGGCAAGGTCGTGGAAACCCAGTATCGTGTAGGTCGCATCGGCCGCAGCCGCAGGCACCGGGCTTGTCATGGCCAAACCCGCCATACAGACCAACGCCCACAACCCATGTTTCATCCGCCCGTTGCCACCAGTTTCCAGTTCGGGTCTTCCGACCCCATCTTGCGAGCAAAAGTCCATATATCGCGCTGACGTTTGACCTCGTCGCGGTTACCTTCGATGATCTCACCTTCGCGATTTCTGACAACAGAGGTCAACTCACCAACAAATTTCACGGTGATGTCCGCTTCTTTGGTCACCGGGTCGAAATCAGCATCTTTCAGTTCCATTTCGCGTAGCCCGACGAAATGGGCCTCGATCGTGATGCCCTGTTCTTCGCGCGTATCAATCACGCTGGCAAATGCCTCATAGACGTCTTTTGACAAAAAGGGCATGACCGATTCAAGATCGCCGTTTTCAAAAGCCATCAGGATCATTTCATAGGCACCGCGCGACCCGGTCAGAAAATCGGTCACGTTGAAGTCCGGCTCAATCTTTTTCATCTCGGCCAACGCCTTTGCGGCTTTGCTGCCCTCTTGAACATGGTCGGTGATGTCCTGATCGGATGCTGTGTCAACGACCTGAAGACCGGACTGCGCGGTTTTTTTCGTGTCCCATTCTACGCGCGGCTTTTCGAAGCCTTCCCGGGTTCCCAGAACGCTGCGTAGCTTGATCACAAGAAAAATAACTATCCCCGCCAGGACAATTAATTGGATAGTCGGGCTGCTCATCAAATTCCCTTTTCTGCGCTTAGGATGGTAACATCTGTCATCAGCACATATGTAGGGACTGCAAGGGGCCGAGTCTACCTTGTGATCCGGCTGAACGAGAGGGTGCCATGTGGTTATTTCTGCTTTTTGTTGCTGTCCCGATGATCGAGATCGCACTTTTTGTCAAAATCGGGGGCTTTATCGGCCTGTGGCCGACCTTGGCGATCGTCGTGGGAACTGCGATGCTTGGCTCTTATCTTTTGCGCCTTCAGGGCGCCCTGGCAATGAACCAGCTACGTGAGTCATTCAACAAACTGGAGGATCCGAGCGAACCGCTTGCCCATGGTGCCATGATACTCGTTGCCGCTGTCCTGCTTTTGACCCCGGGGTTTTTCACCGATACCGTCGGTCTGTTGTTGTTGTTGCCTCCGGTTCGTGCGGCGGTGTTCCGCTATTTGCGCAGCCACATCAAGGTGCAGACCTTTACAACGGGTGCGCCACCGCAACAACGGTTTCATGAAACGCCCGACGTGATTGACGGCGAGTTTGAGGAAATTGACGCCGAGAAAGGGCCGGCAAAGGGCCCGCCCGGCTGGACAAGGCATTGAGACCCGCCCGATGACCTGATACAGAAATCCGGAACTTATAGCCTTTGGGAGTAGAGAAATGGCCGACAACGGCAACGGAAAACAAGAACAACCTGTACAGGTAACAATGCAGGTTCTGGCGCAGTATATCCGCGATATGTCATTTGAAAATATTGTTGCGCAAAAAGGCGTTGGCGGAGAAGTGACGCCCGATATTCAGGTGCAGGTAAATCTGGACGCCAAAAAGCGGTCGGTCGAGCACCAGTATGAAGTCATGACCAAATTCAATATCACCTCGAAAAGCAAGGAAAGCGGCGATCCGCTGTTTATTCTGGAACTTGAATACGGCGGCATTTTTCACATCGAAAACGTGCCCGAAGAACAGTTGCACCCCTTTCTGTTGATCGAGTGCCCGCGCATGCTGTTCCCATACGTTCGCCGCATTGTCGGGGACATCACCCGTGACGGTGGATTTCCGCCGCTCAATCTTGAGAACATCGATTTTCTGGCATTGTATCGTCAGGAACTGGCCCGCCGGGCCGAAGCGGAAAAAGCAGAAAAACCCGTTTCCTGATTTATCTGCCCCACAGCGATCCGTCGCCCAGTTTTTTCACAAACGCATCATGGGCGATGGCTTCTTCCTCTGTCAGCAACGACGCAAGCTTTTGCGGGCGCGGCTCTGCGCGCCAGTCCTCGGCATTTCCTGCTGCGGTTCGTGAACCGACCGAAGACGTCAGCCCGAAATCCGGCTGCCGGCCACCAATAAGTTCCAGATAAACCTCTGCAAGGATCTCGGAATCCAGCAAAGCCCCATGCAGGGTGCGCGACGAATTATCAATTCCGAATCTGCGGCACAAAGCATCAAGCGATGCGGGTGATCCCGGAAATTTCTTGCGCGCAATGGCAAGCGTATCCAGCGCCCGACTCATCGGGATGGGTGGCAGATCAACCCATTTCAGCTCGGCGTTGATGAACTTCATATCAAAACTGGCATTGTGAATGACCATTGTGGAATCAGCCACGAAATTGAGAAAATCACTTACAACATCCCTGAACAGGGGTTTGTCAGCCAGAAATTCATCGCCAAGGCCATGCACTTCGAATGCAGATTTGGGCATCGGCCGTTGCGGGTTGATATACTGATGATAGGTCTTGCCGGTCGGCATGTGGTTCCAGAGTTCGACCGCACCAATTTCCACGATCCGGTCGCCTTCGGCGGGTTCAAACCCGGTTGTTTCCGTATCCAGTACAATTTCACGCATTTTGCAACTGCCCGTAAATTTCCTGCAGAATCTCACTTACCCGCGATTTTGCCTTGTCCATGCTTTTCGTCTCTATCACATAATCTGCTTTGGCCCTTTTTTCGGCATCCGGCATCTGGTTGTCGAGGATTGTTTTCAACAGAGCCTCGGTCATGCCCGCACGCTGCATAACACGGGATTTCTGCACATCTGCCGGCGCGGACACAACAGCCACAGCATCAAAGCTGTCTTGCGATCCGGTTTCAAACAACAGAGGAATGTCGAGCACGACAACCGGGGCGTCAGCCTGTGTGATAAACGCCTTTCTGTCATTGGCCACCAAAGGATGCATGACTTTCTCAATTTTCCCAAGCGCTGATTTATCCCGCCTTATCCAATCTTTCAGAGCCTCCCGGTCAACCGCACCATGCACGATGGATGCCGGGAAAAGTTTGCGCATCGGGGCAACCGCCGCACCGCCCTTTGCATAAAGCCGGTGCACGGATGCATCCGCATCCCAAACAGGGACACCGGCATCTGCAAACATCTGCGCGGTTGTGGTTTTTCCCATACCGATTGAACCGGTCAATCCCAGGAGAAACGGTTTCTTCTTCATTTTGCCAACACTGCCCGTCGGAGTGAATCCGTTACCTCGGGACGCACGCCGAACCAGCGTTCAAAGGCCGGGGCCGCCTGATGAAGAAGCATGCCCAGGCCATCGACCGTGCGACACCCCAGATCATCTGCCACGATCAGCAAATGCGTTCTGAGCGGGGTATAAACCAGATCGGTAACGACCGCCTGTTTTGACAATCCGTCCAGCGGTATACGGAAATCCGGCTTGCCAACCATGCCCAGCGATGTCGTATTCACGACGGTTGCGGCCTCTTCCAGCATGTTTCCGGCTTGCACCCAGTCGTATACCGTCACCTTGGGTCCAAACTCGCTCCGCAGGGCTTCGGCCCTTGCGCGTGTACGGTTGGTCAGGCGCAGATCTGTCACGCCGACCTCGATCAGAGATGCAATAACCGCCCGTGCAGCCCCCCCGGCGCCGATAACTGCGGCCGGGCCAGCCTTTGGGTTCCAGTCCGGAACGCCCTGGCGCAGGTTTTCTATGAATCCATAGCCATCGGTATTGTCGGCATGGATTTTGCCGTCTTTACGAAAGATGAGCGTATTTGCCGCACCAATAAGTGCCGCGCGATCCGTCACAAGATCGGCCAGCTCCAACACGGCTTCCTTATGGGGAATTGTTACGTTCACGCCAACGAAACCCAGCTTTGGCAACACTCTGATCGCCTCTGCCAGATCACTATAGCTGATATCCATGGGAATATAATGGCCACGCACCCCGTATGTTCGCAGCCAATGAGTATGCAACGCCGGTGATCTGCTGTGGGCAATCGGTGAGCCGATCACGCCTGCCAAAGGAATTTTTTCATCGCTCATGCTGCTATCGCCCCTTGCCCGGCAAGATAGGACAACACTGGAATTAAAGGTAGCCCCAAGATATCAAAAAAGTTGCCGTCAATCTGCGCGAAAAGCCGCACACCTTCCGCCTCAAGGTTATAGCACCCGACAGAGTAACGCACGCTTTCCCAGTTGCGGCGCAGATAGTCATTTATGAAGGGGTCACTCAGATTGCGCATGGTCAGCCGGGATACGCCGACATGTCGCCAATCTGGTTGTGCGTCTTTGTATATGACCACAGCAGACAAAAGCTGATGCTTTTGGTTTCGCATCTGGCTGAGCAGGGACTCTGCCTCAGAAATACTCTGACTTTTTGAGTATATTTTTCCTTTGTAAACAAGTACTTGATCACAACCAATAACAAAGCTTTCAGGATTCCTCTGCGCTACTTTCCGTGCTTTGAACTCTGCCAGGGTATCGGCTATATCGCGGGGCGTGGCGTTCTCTTGCAACAAGCTTTTGCGAATGGTGTCCTCGTCAATTCGCGCGGTTTCGACGGTAAAATCCACACCTGCGTTTTTCAACAGTTTCTGGCGAGTTTCCGACCCGGAGGCGAGAATGATTTTTTTGCCCATGTGTATGATCCCGTGGCTAGTTCTGTTGACTGAACTGTGGAGAAACCCGCATTTGGCAGGAACCCGTTTTCCAACCTTGATAAGTCCTAAACACCATAGTCGATCGCCGGGGGTTTTCCCATGTGGATTGGGATGGTTTTCTTCATGTGCAAAAGGCCTGTTTTTCCAATCCATCCACAGTGGTATTTCCAGCGGTGTCCGGATCATCAGGAGTTTTCCCAGCAAAAGCGGGGCGGAATTATTTATCCACCGACTTATTCGCTGATTAACAGATTGTGAAATACTCTGTGGACATAAATCTAATCCACAGAAAATGGCCACACTACATAATCATCATCTTTTCTTTTCCATACTTATTAATTTAGAAGGGCTTTGGAACAAAGAAGGAAACCGGATGTCCGACCTCTTGGCTGATTTTTATCCTTGGACCAAAGCGCTGCATATTATTTCGGTCATTACCTGGATGGCTGGTATTTTTTATCTTCCACGATTGTTTGTTTATCACACTGAATCGGTTGAAACCGGATCAGAGACAGATGCCCTGTTTCAGACCATGGAACGAAAGCTTTTGCGGCTGATCATGAATCCGGCGATGACGGCAACCTGGATCTTTGGGCTGATGCTGGTCTTTACACCAGGTATCGTTGACTGGTCGGAAATCTGGCCATGGACAAAAGCAGTGGCAGTTATTGTCATGACCTATTTTCATCATTGGCTGGCGTTGCGGTGGAAAAACTTCCGCGATGGAAATAACACTCGGAGCGGAAGACAGTACAGGCTGATGAATGAGGTTCCGACGGTCCTTCTCTTGGTGATTGTGTTTTCGGTCGTGCTGAAGTTCTGAGATTGACTCTCTGGCTTTATCCTATTAGGTAACGCGTGCTCTGCCGTCCGGCAGGGGATTTTCCCGATTCCAACTTGACCGCGTGCAATGATGCGCATGCAGGATATTACAATGACCCAAGAACGCCTGAACCTTGCCGACCTGAAGGCAAAGACTCCGAAAGACCTTGTTACGATGGCCGAAGATCTCGAGATCGAGAATGCTTCGACCATGCGCAAGGGCGACATCATGTTCTCGATTCTGAAGGAGAGAGCTGAGGAAGGATGGGAAATTTCCGGTGATGGCGTTCTGGAAGTCTTGCAGGACGGGTTCGGATTCTTGCGCTCCCCCGAGGCCAACTATCTGCCGGGCCCAGATGATATTTATGTTTCCCCTGAGATGATCCGCAAGTTTTCTTTGCGAACCGGAGATACAATTGAAGGCGTCATTCAGGCCCCGCGCGAGAACGAGCGGTATTTTGCGCTGACACAGGTTGCCCGGATAAATTTTGAAGAGCCGGAGAAAGCAAAACACAAGATCAACTTTGATAACCTGACCCCGCTGTATCCGGATGAAAGGTTCAAGCTGGAACTGGACGATCCGACCATCAAAGATCGTTCTGCCCGCATCATTGACCTGATCGCCCCGATCGGCAAAGGACAGCGTTCGTTAATTGTGGCGCCGCCACGTACAGGTAAGACTGTTCTGTTGCAGAACATTGCCAATTCAATCGAGAAGAACCATCCGGAATGTTATCTGATTGTTTTGCTGATTGACGAACGACCGGAAGAAGTGACCGATATGAAGCGAAGCGTAAAGGGTGAGGTCGTATCATCCACTTTTGATGAACCGGCAACGCGGCACGTTGCCGTGGCGGAAATGGTCATTGAAAAAGCAAAGCGTTTGGTTGAACACAAGCGCGATGTTGTCATTCTTCTTGATTCAATTACCCGGTTGGGGCGGGCTTATAATACGGTTGTACCTTCCTCTGGCAAGGTGCTGACAGGCGGGGTGGATGCCAATGCCCTGCAACGGCCAAAACGGTTCTTTGGCGCTGCCCGCAACATCGAGGAGGGTGGTTCTCTGACCATCATCGCCACCGCGCTTATTGATACCGGAAGCCGTATGGATGAGGTTATCTTTGAAGAGTTCAAGGGCACAGGTAACTCGGAAATCGTTCTGGATCGCAAGGTTGCTGATAAACGCGTGTTCCCGGCGATGGACATTATAAAATCCGGAACCCGGAAAGAAGAACTGTTGGTGGACAAGGCCAATCTGCAAAAAACATATGTGCTGCGCCGGATTCTGAACCCAATGGGAACAACCGACGCGATCGAGTTCCTGATCTCGAAACTAAAGCAGACAAAATCCAATGACGAGTTCTTTGATTCAATGAACACATAACTTATTGTTATAAAACAATGGGTTAGATATATGGATACAATATTTGCACTTGCGACTGCACGCGGTAAATCGGGTGTGGCCATCATCCGGCTATCCGGCCCAAACGCCGCAGATGCCATTCAACAGCTTTGCGGAAATATACCAGCGCCCAGGCGCGCGAGCCTGCGCAAATTGCGACGGTCTGACGGGGAGCTTCTCGATGAAGCGCTGATTCTTGTTTTCAAACAGGGGCAAAGCTTTACCGGAGAAGATTCGGCAGAAATTCAGTTTCACGGAAGCCCGGCGGTTTCAAAAGCCTTGTTGCAGGAACTTGGGCTTATGCATGGCCTTCGACTGGCAGAGCCGGGCGAGTTTACCAGAAGGGCGCTTGAGAACGGCTGCCTCGACCTGGCACAGGTGGAAGGTCTAAGCGACCTGATCGAGGCCGAGACAGAAGCACAACGCCGATTGGCGCAGCGGGTTTTTTCGGGCGCATTGGGCGACAAGGCAGAGCGCTGGCGTATAAGCTTGATCCGGGCGGCTGCGCTGTTGGAGGCGACGATTGATTTTGCCGATGAAGAGGTGCCGGAAGATGTTCGGCCTGAAGTCCTGGAAATCGTGAATGGTCTTTCAAAGGAACTGAAGGCAGAGATTGACGGATCTATTGTATCAGAGCGTATCCGCGATGGTTTCGAAGTTGCCATTGTCGGCCCACCAAATGTCGGGAAATCCACATTGTTGAATGCATTGGCTGGAAGAGAAGCGGCAATCACATCAGAGTTTGCAGGAACAACACGCGATGTGATCGAGGTTCGAATGGATCTGAAGGGCCTGCCGGTTACGTTCCTTGATACAGCCGGGCTAAGAGAAACAAGTGATACTGTAGAGGAAATTGGCATAAAACGCGCCATTGACCGGGCAAATCAGGCCGATCTGCGGGTTTTTCTGGCAATGGGCGAGGAATTGGTTGCCGGAGTTGAGCATCGTCCGGGCGATATCCATGTATTGGGGAAAGCCGATTTGCAAGAAAGCGCAGGCTTTGCCATTTCGGGAAAAACCGGCCAAGGCTTGGATAAATTGATAGAGAAGATTGCAGAAACCCTGGAAGAGCGGGCTTCTGGCGCTGCAACTGCAATGAGAGCCAGGCATCGGGAGGCTATAAAGACTGCATATTTTGCATTGAAGAGCGCCAGGGCGAATGTTCAGGGCGAATCTTATCTGGCTGAAATTGCTGCGGAAGAGCTGCGATCTGCTATAAGGGCTTTGGAATCTCTGGTTGGCCGTGTTGATGTGGAGCATGTACTTGACGAGATATTCTCAAAGTTCTGCCTGGGAAAATAAGGAATGTTTCACGTGAAACAATGGGATTATGATGTTTTGGTTGTTGGCGGCGGACATGCGGGCGCAGAGGCGGCTCATGCGGCAGCACGGGTAGGTGCGCGTACCGCCCTGATAACCCTTTCCAAGGCCGATCTCGGCGTTATGTCTTGCAACCCGGCAATTGGCGGGCTGGGCAAGGGGCATCTTGTGCGGGAAATCGACGCGCTGGATGGAGTCATGGCGCGTGTCGCCGACAGGGCCGGTATCCAGTTTCGGCTGTTGAACCGGACAAAAGGCCCTGCTGTTCAGGGGCCAAGGGCACAGGCGGATCGAAAAATCTTTCGGCAAGTGATGCAAGAAGAAACGGCGGCAGTTTCCAATCTGGATGTTCTGGAAGCAGAAGTTGCAGACCTGATACTGGACGGCTGCCGTGTTGTCGGCGTCGTTCTGTCGGATGGCTCGGAATGTTCCGCCAGAGCCGTTATTCTTACAACCGGTACGTTTTTGCGTGGACAGGTGCATATAGGAAACCGGTCAACACCGGGCGGCAGGATGGGTGACAGGCCCTCGGTCCGGCTGGCAGAACGTATTGAGGATATGGGATTTTCGCTAAGCCGCCTTAAAACGGGAACACCCCCGAGGTTGGATGGAAAGACGATTGACTGGGATATTCTGGAGGTCCAGCCCGGCGACCAGGAACCCGTTATGTTTTCCTTTCTGCACAGTGCACCATTTGTTCGCCAGGTGACCTGCGGAATAACGCATACAAATTCGCAAACGCATGAAATCATTCGGGAAAACATAGAACTATCATCGATGTACGGGGGTTATATTGGTGGTGTTGGCCCGCGATATTGCCCATCAATCGAAGACAAGGTTGTACGGTTTTCGGATAAGACATCACATCAAGTGTTTCTGGAGCCAGAGGGGCTGGGGGATGATACGATCTACCCAAACGGGATATCCACTTCGCTGCCGCAGGAGGTCCAGAAAGCCTATGTTCAATCGATCAAGGGATTGGAAAACGCGAGGATTCTACAGCCGGGTTACGCTATCGAGTACGATTACATTGATCCGCGCTCACTTGGCTCCGGCCTGGGCGTGAAGGATTTTCCGGGGTTGTTTCTGGCTGGTCAGATAAACGGCACAACCGGATATGAGGAGGCTGCCGCGCAAGGCTTGGTGGCCGGGCTGAACGCGGCCCGCGCCGCAAAGGATATGGAAGAGATCATTTTCAGCCGGTCAAACTCCTATATTGGTGTGTTGATTGATGATCTTGTGACCCATGGCGTCAGTGAACCCTACAGGATGTTTACGTCACGCGCCGAATTTCGGCTTTCGCTGCGCGCAGATAATGCCGACCAGCGCCTGACGCCAATTGGAATGGAAGTTGGGCTGGTCAAAGAGCGCCGAAAAAGTGCATTCATAGAAAAGATGGAGGCGCTTAATTCTGCAAAAGCGCGCCTTAAGTCACATAAATTTACACCAAACCAGTTGAATGAGGCGGGCATAAAGGTACGCCAGGATGGAAATCTACGGCATGGGATCGATGTTTTGGCCTTTCCCTCTGTATCGTTTGAGAATCTTGTCGTTCTGGATCCTGATCTTGAGAGCACACCTCTTCAGATTCGGCGTCAGTTGGAACGCGAAGCGTTGTATGTCCATTATATTGACCGACAGAAGCGAGAGATCGCGGCTGTCACAAGGGATGAAGCCTTTGAAATTCCAGTAGACTTCAACTATGCCAACCTGAGCGGCCTTTCAAATGAGCTTCGATTGAAGCTGAGCAAGATTCGACCGAAAACACTAGGTCAGGCAAGCCGTATAGAGGGGATCACACCTGCGGCCCTTACGCTTATTCTTGGAAAGCTGCGCCAATTGGAGAGCAGGCGTGCAGTGAGATGAAGCTGGAAGGGCGCGAGAATTTTCAAAGGCAATTCAATGTTTCACGTGAAACAATGGAAAAGCTGGATATTTTTGTAAGGCTTCTGGAAAAGTGGAACCCGCATATAAATCTGGTTTCTAAAACGTCACTTGGCCAAGTATGGATGCGGCACATCGCGGATTCTGCTCAACTTTTCGAAATTGGCGGGCTGGAAGCAGGAAGCTGGACAGATTTTGGCAGCGGTGGCGGGTTTCCTGGTATCGTTCTTTCTATTCTTTCTTCGGTAAACGGCAAAAATACACGGTTTACCCTGGTAGAAAGCGATGTTCGCAAAGCATCTTTTCTAAAAACAGTTCTGCGAGATGTGGAAATTTCTGCAAATGTCATCAGTGACCGAATTGAAACCATTCCGCCTCTGGCACAGGATCGGGTGTCGGCTAGGGCACTGGCGCCGCTTTCCCGGTTGTTATCCTATGCAGCACGCCATCTAAAGGTAGACGGTAAGGCGGTTTTCCCAAAAGGCGCTCATGCAGACCAGGAACTGGAAACAGCTCTTGCCTCTTGGCGGTTTGAAGTGGAAAAGTTTCCCAGTAAGTCAGATCCGTCTGGCGTGATTCTAAGGCTTGGAGCAATTGAACATGTCTGATCCCACGCGCCCAAAGGGACCAAAGATTATTGCCGTTGCAAACCAAAAAGGCGGCGTCGGTAAAACCACGACAACCATTAATCTGGGCGCCGCATTGGCCAAAGAGGGGTTTAGTGTGTTGCTGGTTGATCTGGATCCACAAGGGAATGCATCGACCGGGTTGGGTATTGGGAATGAAACGCGTGAACTGAACACCTATGATCTATTGTTGGGAGATGCTCAACTATCTGATATTATACAAGAAACTGATGTTAAGGGGCTTAGTATAATTCCGGCAACAACGGATCTTAGTTCAGCTGATATGGAGCTGATTTCAAACGAAAAACGCAGTTTTCTGTTGCATGACGCATTACACCAGCCGGCAATTGATGCATTTTCTTATGACTATGTTCTGATCGACTGCCCGCCGTCGCTGAATCTGTTGACGGTGAATGCCATGGTTGCGGCAGATTCCCTGCTGGTGCCGCTACAGAGCGAGTTTTTCGCTTTGGAAGGCTTGTCACAGTTAATGCTGACCAAGCGGCAAATCGAAAAAACAGCGAACAAGAATCTGCGGTACGAAGGTATCGTTCTGACGATGTACGACAGCCGTAACAATCTCTCGCGACAGGTTGAGGCGGACGCGCGGGCGAATTTGGGTGATATGGTTTTCAAAACCGTCATTCCGCGTAACGTCAGAGTTAGCGAGGCGCCGTCTTTTGGCATGCCGGTATTGGACTATGACCCAAAATCCAAGGGAAGCAAGGCATATAGACGGCTGGCCCGCGAAATCTCGGGGAGAAACAGACAGATAAGAAAGGCAGTGGGAGGCTGATATGGCAGATAAGAAATCAGAGAAACGCGGCTTGGGGCGCGGCTTGTCGGCGCTAATGGGTGATGTCGGAGCGGATTCCCAGCGCGTGCGCGATAGCGGGCCACAGCAAGCCGACCGGAAAATTCCGATTGAAAGAATAAAGCCAAACCCGGACCAGCCCCGGCGGGATTTCGACAAGGATGAATTACAGGATCTCGCGGCCTCGATCAGGGAAAAGGGTGTCATTCAACCGCTTATTCTCAGGAAAAGTGGTGGCGGCAGCGATGACTATGAAATAGTTGCCGGGGAACGCCGCTGGCGTGCCGCACAGATCGCGCAACTGCATGAAGTGCCAGCCCTTATCCGCGATTATACAGATACAGAAGTCCTGGAAATTGCGATTATTGAAAATGTGCAGCGTTCTGATCTCAACCCGGTGGAAGAGGCAACCGGGTATCGTCAACTGATGGACCGCTTTGGTCATACCCAGGAAAAACTGGCAGAGGCGCTGGGAAAAAGCCGAAGCCATATCGCCAATCTGTTGCGATTGCTGAATCTTCCGGATGAGGTGCTTGACTATCTTCGGAGTGGAAAGCTGACGTCTGGCCATGCGCGCGCCCTGATTACGGCCGAAAACCCGGCAGAATTGGCACGAAAAGTTATTAGCAAAGGCCTTTCGGTACGTGAGACCGAGAGGCTTGTCAAAGCGCCGGTGAAAAAGAAAAATCTTGTTGCCAGAGAACCGGAAAAGAAAGACGCGGATACTCGCGCCCTGGAAGAGGATCTTTCAGCCAATCTGGGGATGAAGGTTGTTATAAATCACCCGCCAAACGGTGAGGGCGGTAAGGTGGTAATATCTTATAAGTCATTGGAACAATTGGATGATTTATGCAGAATGCTTTCGTCTATGCATTAGGTCGTGTCCAGATGAAGAGCAGCACGAGGCAAAGAACCGCAGCCTGAACAATCAGCAAGGATGTACGTAATCCCAAGGCAAGCGACACGGAAAAGGTCAGTATGATAGAAATGCTGGCCAGGTACTTTGCCCGGCTGTTAATGGCTCCGCTTTCCTGCCATTGCCGAATTGGGGTTCCAAATCTTGGATGTTGCAGCAACCATGTGTGTAACCGATCCGAAGATTTCGCAAAACAATAGGCGGCAAGCAAAACCAGAGGAACGGTTGGCAGCAAAGGCACAAATGCACCCACAGCCCCAAGGCCAAAAGACAGAATGCCGAGTGTCAGCCAGATGATCTGCACCTAATCCCCTATCAGTTCCCGCAATACGGCGTTGAGCAAAATGCGGCCTCTTTGAGTGGTGTATAGCCGGTCATCTTGCGCTCTTAACAAATGAATATCAATTAACATATTGAATTTATTAGATAACTTTTCGGCCCTGTTCAGATCAAGGTATCGTTTTATGGAAACCCCTTCAGATAAACGCAAGCCCATCATCAGATATTCATTCGCCTGATCCAAACCGGTCAGAGGTACAATATTCTGATCACCTGCACCGTTTTCAAACACCGAGCGGAGCCATTGCCCGGGGTTTTTCACCGCCTCTGTTGCCCACCGCTGACCGGACAGCGTCAACCTGCCATGCGCGCCCGGACCAATACCGGCATAATCACCGTACCGCCAGTATATCAGATTATGCCGGGATTCGCCCCCTGGCCCGGCGTGGTTGGATACCTCATAAGCGCACATCCCGGCTTTATCACATAAATCCTGTGTCAGTTCGTACATGTTTGCAGCCAGATCCTCGCCGGGCAAACCGCTGAGCTGTCCAGTCTTGTGGCGTTCACCAAAAACGGTGCCGTCCTCAATTGTCAGCTGATAAAGCGACAGATGATCATCCGCCAGCTCCAGCGCAGTTTGCAACTCTGCGCCCCAGTCCTGCAGGCTTTGGCCCTGCCGGGCATAGATCAGATCAAAACTGACACGCTCGAACGCAGAGCGGGCGATTTCCAGCGCCTCGCGCGCCTCGCTTGCCGTGTGCATTCTTCCCAATCGCCTGAGATCATGGTCATTAAACGCCTGTATTCCGACGGATACACGGTTTACCCCGACCGAGCGGTAATCCCTGAAACGACCAGCTTCGACAGAAGTCGGATTTGCCTCTAGCGTGATTTCGCAATCATTTGCCATCGGCCAGGTTTTGCGCGCCATCTCCAGAATGTCGTTGACCAGGTTCGGGTCCATCAGGCTGGGTGTACCACCGCCAAAATAAATGGTTTGCAAAACGCGCGGGCCGGTCAGTTTGCCCACCCTGGCTATTTCCAGAAGATAAGCCCTGGCCCATTCGGTCTGGTCAATGCTGTTTGCGACATGCGAATTGAAATCGCAATACGGGCATTTTGACTGACAGAACGGCCAGTGAATATAGAGGCCAAAGCCGCCATTTTGCCAATCTTCACTCAAAACAGGCAGATACGAATTTTTGAAAGGCGTCCGCGCGATGGCTCATGGTTTTCTTGCGGTCCGGATCCATTTCACCAAAGGTTTCGCTGTTGCCGAGAGGTTGAAACATCGGGTCAAATCCGAAGCCTTTATTGCCGCGCATGGGCCATACCAGTTGGCCATCGACCCGGCCTTCAAAAACCATATCACGCCCGTCGGGCCAGGCCAGACATAAGGTGCAGAGAAAAGAGGCAAGCCTTGGCTCTGGTGCATCATGCTCTTCCAACAATGTCCAGACCTTTTTCATTGCCAGTGAAAAATCACGTCCCTTCGGGGTTTCCGCCCAATCGGCCGTATGCACGCCCGGTTCATTATTCAGGGCGGGAACGATCAGCCCGCTATCATCGGCCAAGGCCGGAAGGTTGGTTGCCTTTGCCGCAAAATGGGCCTTTATTCTGGCGTTTCCAACAAATGTTTCTTCGGTTTCCTCGGGCTGATCGAGGCCAAGCTCTCCGGCGGAAACCAGCGAAACGCCATAGGGTTCCAGCATTTCGCGAAACTCGTGCAATTTGCCAGAATTATGGGTTGCAATGACAAGTTTTTCGTCTCTAATCCGGCGCATTTAGCTGATCACAGACTTTTGCGCGGCAACCAGTTCGTCAATACCCTTTTCGGCCAGATCCAGTAGTTCGTTCATTTGCTCGCGGGAATAGGTTGAGCCTTCGGCCGACATTTGAACCTCGATCAGCTTCTTGCTGCCGGTCAGAACAAAATTGCCGTCAACGCCGGCTTCGCTGTCTTCCGGGTAGTCAAGATCAAGCACAGGCTGGCCCGCATAAATGCCACAACTGACCGCGGCAACATGATCTGTCAGCGGGTCGGTGATGATATCACCGGCTTTCATCAGTTTGTTTACAGCCAGACGCAAAGCAACCCAGCCACCGGTAATGGCGGCGCAACGCGTGCCACCATCAGCCTGAATAACGTCACAATCAACGGTGATCTGACGCTCGCCCATGGCAACACGGTCCACCCCGGCCCGAAGACTGCGGCCAATAAGGCGCTGGATTTCCTGTGTTCGCCCGGACTGGCCGTTTTTGGCCTCGCGCCGCATTCTGGTGTTCGTGGCACGGGGCAGCATGCCATATTCCGCCGTGACCCAGCCCAGGCCGGAATTGCGCAGAAAGGGAGGAACGCGTTCTTCAACACTGGCGGTGCATAAAACATGGGTATCACCACATTTTATCAGACAACTGCCTTCCGCGTGCCTGGTTATGCCTGTTTCGATTGAAATGGGGCGCATTTCATCTACATTTCTACCAGAAGGGCGCATTGGTTTTCCTTTGTGTAAGGGTTTGGGGTCAGATACTCCTGCACCTATATAAAAGGCAAGGCTGATTGATGCTCTGGCTGCAGCGTCTTTAGTGGGTAAGATGGAGAAAGCTGTCATAATGAGTGACGGATCAGAACTTTTTGAACAGATGAACGATCGAAGCCGCGAGGTCTTTCGCTTGTTGGTCGAGGGCTATCTTGAAACAGGAGATCCGGTCGGCTCGCGGACCTTGACCCGTAGCCTGAGCGAAAAAGTCAGCGCAGCAACCGTGCGGAATGTGATGCAGGATCTGGAGTATCTCGGATTGCTGGAGTCGCCGCATGTATCGGCCGGCCGGGTTCCGACCCATCTTGGACTGAGGCTTTTTGTCGACGGGCTGCTTGAGGTTGTCGATCTTGATGCCGAGGAAAAGGAAAAGCTGGAACAGACCCTGAGTCAGGCCGATGGCCGGGAAGACCGCGAAATCGGCTTGATGCTTGACCGGGTCGGCGCAGCCTTGTCCGGCCTGACGCATGGCGCCAGCCTGGTGCTTGCGCCAAAATACGAAGCGCCGATAAAACATATCGAATTTGTCAGCCTCGCACCGGATCGGGCGCTGGTTGTGCTGGTGTTTGCAGACGGCCATGTCGAGAACAGGGTTTTTTCACCCCCCGTCGGCCAAACCCCTTCCTCTCTGCGTGAGGCCGCAAACTTTCTTAATGCTTTGGCCGAAGGGCGCACGGTTTCGGAACTGAAACAGGTGGTCGCCAAAGAGATCAGCCAAAAGCGGCAAGAGCTGAATGATCTGGCGTGCAGCATGGTTGAAAACGGTATCGCCCTTTGGGAAAAAGAAGGCGATTCTTATGAAAGACTGATTGTCCGCGGTCGTTCGAATCTGCTGGATGACGAAGCCGAAGCCGAGGATTTGGAGCGTATCCGCCGGCTGTTTGATGACCTGGAACGCAAGCGCGATATCGCAGAGTTTCTGGAGTTGACCGAAAAAGGGGACGGTGTCCGCATTTTTATTGGCTCTGAGAACAAACTCTTTTCACTTTCCGGTTCATCTTTGGTTGTTTCTCCCTATATGAACAAAGACCGAAAAATTATTGGCGCGGTCGGGGTTATCGGGCCAACTCGTCTGAACTACGGACGGATCGTTCCGATCGTGGATTATACGGCGCAGTTGGTGGGAAAACTGATCTCGGACCAAGGCTAGAGGTAGAGAAATGGCGAATGAACGAGACGAGAACTTTGGCGAAGAGCATCAGACGCTTGATCAGATGGCCGAAGAGGAAGTGGACTATGATGCGGAACCTGCCGAGCTGGAGCAGCTACGGCAGGAGCGGGATGAGTACAAAGATCGCTTTATGCGGGCCTTGGCTGATGCCGAGAATACCCGCAAACGCGGCGAGCGGGACCGGCGCGAGGCAGAGCAATACGGCGGATCAAAGCTCGCACGGGATATGCTGCCTGTTTATGACGGGCTGAAGCGCGCGATCGAAGCGGCAACAGACGAGCAGCGCGAACAATCTGCAGCGCTGATCGAAGGTGTCGAACTGACGATGAAAGAGCTTTTGAAGGTTTTCGCGAAACACGGGATCACACTCATTGCCCCGCAAATCGGAGACCGGTTTGACCCACAGGTGCATCAGGCCATGTTCGAAGCTCCGGTACCACAAACCCAGGCAGGCGACATTATTCAGGTGAACAGTGATGGTTTCATGCTGCATGACCGTTTGTTGCGCCCGGCGCAGGTTGGCGTTTCGTCCACACCGAAACAGAAAAATGGCTAGGGCGTAGGCCTCAAGCTAACCATCCTCGACTAGGGATTTCAGTTCATAGATCAGTGACAGGGCCTGCTTTGGCGTCAGATCGTCAGGGCAGGTTTTCTTTATGCGGCTTTCCAGCTCTGAATCTGCAGCACT